>Ga0070698_100000538_pt1 | contig 40522 bp, 42 predicted proteins | sample KBSK1502metaG_FD_65477 | JGI IMG/M metagenome (GOLD analysis project Ga0070698, IMG submission 65477) | Corn, switchgrass and miscanthus rhizosphere microbial communities from Kellogg Biological Station, Michigan, USA - KBS K1-50-2 metaG | ecosystem: Host-associated > Plants > Roots >...
GCAGACCCCGTCCACCGGGCGATCTTCGAACAGCTCCGTGGCGGACTGTCGACCGCTGACCTTCCGGCTCACCTTGCCGCTACGGCGGCGACATTGGGCGCAAATGCGCCGGAGCCCGGACCAGGATCAGGGGCCGACCCGGGTCACGAGATCGAGATCGTGGCGCTCCGACTCCGGGAAGGGAACTTGCGGCGACGCCTCGACGACGTGCGCGCGATGTTCGCGCGTGCGGATGGGGACCTCGGCGGGCTCGACGAGGAGGTCAGCCGTTTGGCGCGCGATCTGGAAGAGGTCCAGCGCTCGCTCCAGCGATCGACCGTCCTTCGCAGCACTGAGCAGGAGTAAAGATGGCCAAGACAGCGACAAAAGAGAAGGAATCCGCGAAGGCCGCGACACCTGAGCGCGTCGGGATCCATCCCGAGCACCGCGAGCAGGCCGAGCGTCTCGTCGCGCGCGGGAAGCAGCAGGGCTACCTCACCCAGGAGGACATCGCCCGCGGGCTACCGGACGCCGAAGCCGGTGAGATCGAAGAGCTCCTCGTCACCCTTGACGACAACAACGTCGAGATCCTCGAAGCCGACCGCGGGCCGACGTGGCACCAGGTCAAGGAAGAGGAAGAGGAGACCGAGGAAGCACAGCGTGAGGACAGCATCTCGGCCGTCCTCGCCTCCGACCTCATCAGCGTCGACGACCCGGTCCGCATGTACCTCAAGGAGATCGGGAAGGTCCCGCTCCTCACCGCTGAAGAGGAAGTCAACCTCGCGAAGTCAATCGAGCTCGGCGAGATGGCCCTCGAGTCGCCCGCGCTCTCGGTCGTCCACCTCTATGAGTTGGGCGTCGAGGTCAAGAAGCGCATGGCCCTCGGCCGGCCGAAAGAATTCGTCGACGAAGCGACCCGCTTCACCGGCAAGGCCCTCCGCTACACGCTCAAGGACCTCGAGGGCGGCAAGGAGCTGAAGCGTCTCGCGAACCGGCTGCTCCGTCTCCGCGAGCCCCTGCAGGCGGAAGCGAACAGCAAGGAGATCTCGGCCGAGGCCGCGATCCTGATCGCCGAGCTCGTCGCCATCATCGACGGCGCGAAGCGCGACCCGGAGCGCCTTGTGATCCGGATCCTGCCGGCGTACTCGAAGATCCACGGACCGGCCGAAGGCGCCGAGCGTCTCGGCGAGCTCGTGATGATCGGTCAAGAGATGCGCACGGTCCTGGTGAAGTACCTCGACCTCCTCGTGCGCGACGACGCGGACGAGCAGCGCGGCCTCCGCCGTCTCGCGGACGAGCTCATCCAGAAGGGCGACGACGCGCGGCACAACCTCACCGAGGCGAACCTTCGCCTCGTCGTGTCGATCGCGAAGAAGTACATCGGCCGCGGCATGAGCTTCCTGGACCTCATCCAGGAGGGGAACATCGGACTCATCCGCGCCGTCGAGAAGTTCGACTACCGCAAGGGCTACAAGTTCTCGACGTACGCGACGTGGTGGATCCGCCAGGCGATCACCCGCGCGATCGCGGACCAGGCGCGGACCATCCGCATCCCGGTCCACATGGTCGAGACGATCAACAAGCTCATCCGCGTGTCGCGCGGACTGCTCCAGGAGCTCGGTCGCGAGCCGACCGCGGAGGAGATCGCCGAGCGGATGCTCATCACCGCCGACAAGGTCCGGGAGATCGTGAAGGTCTCGCAGGAGCCGGTGTCACTCGAGACGCCGATCGGCGAGGAAGAGGATTCGCACCTCGGGGACTTCATCCCCGACAACCAGGCGCTCGCGCCGTCGGACGCGGCGTCGCACAAGCTCCTCAAGGAGCAGGTCGAGAGCGTGCTCGAGGGTCTCACCGGGCGCGAGCGTCGCGTCCTCCAGCTGCGGTTCGGTCTCGAGGACGGACGCACCCGCACCCTCGAAGAGGTCGGGCGCGAGTTCAACGTCACCCGCGAGCGCATCCGGCAGATCGAGGCGAAGGCCCTCCGCAAGCTGCGGCACCCGAGCCGGTCGCGGAAGCTCAAGGACTACCTGGAATAGAGAGAGTGGGAGCCGCCGATCTGGCGGCTCCCATTTCGTTCAGCCCTTCGCGCTACCCCAGCGCTCGTGGCTCACGATCTCGGACAGTGGCTTGCGTCCGCCCGCTCGTGGATTCGGCCGCGGGTCCTTGATCGTTGTCGGACGGCCGATCGCCACCATGGAGCGCGCCATCTTCTCGGCAGGGATGCCCAAGATCCGCTTCGCCTCGGCCTGTTGCGCATCATCGCCGAACCACGCGGTCCCGCCACCAAGCCCAAGCGTGTGCGCGGCGATGAGGAGCCGCTCGGTCACTCGGCCTTCGTCGTACGCCTCGCTCGTGCCGGGACCGTCGAGGACGATGGCGATCGCGAGCGGGACGCCGGCGAGCCAGTTGATGTTCGGGCGCAGCTGGCTGATCCGCTTGAGCGCGTCGGGCTCGCGGACCACCACGAAGTGCCACGGCTGCGAGTTCTTCGAGCTCCCGGTCCAGCGGGCGACCTCGAGGAGCTGCGCGATCGTGTCGTCGGGCAAAGGATCTGATGCGTACTGACGGATCTGCCGGACGGTGCGGAGCTTCTCGATCATGAGGGCGAGCATATGGCGGTCGGCCGTGGCACCATCGCGGCATGACCGTCGACCAGGGCGAGCTCGAACGCTTGGCGTCGGCGCTTCGCCTTGCGAGCTCCGCGCTCGAGGAGGCGCTCGAGGCAGCGGAGAATCTCGGGAACTTCGATCATCGCTTCGACGTGCCGCGCGCCCTCGGCGGCGCGCAGCGGCTCATCGGCAACGCGGAAGAAGCCGTAGCCGCGGCGCGCGAGGTCCGCTAGGTCGGGTTCGCCTCCACACTGAGGGCGACGTTCCCCTTCAGCGCTTGCGAGATCGGGCAGTTCTCCTTCGCGTCCTCGGCCACGGCCTTCAGCTTCGCGGCGTCGCCGTTCGGCGCTTGCGCGCGCGCCGTGAGCGCGCTCGACAGCACGCCGTTGCCACCCCCCGGCTTCGGGCCGAACGTGACCTTCGCGGTCACCGTGATGTTCGGCTCCGCGACGCCGGCCTTCGCGAGCCGCGCGGCGAAGGCCATGGTGAAGCAGCTCGCGTGTGCCGCGGCGAGCAGCTCCTCCGGACTCGTCGCGCCTCCGGCGCCGGTTCCCTCGGTCCGCTCCTTCCAGCTTGTCCCGGCGCCGCGGATCGCGCCGCTCTGGGTCGAGACGCCGCCCTTCCCGTTCTCCAGATCGCCACGCCAGGTCGCGGTCGCTTGATGCGTGGTGGGCATCGCTCACCTCCGTCGCCTTGATCGCGATCGACGCTACTGGGTCCAGCGCACATTCGCCGGGAGCGAGTCCTCGAGGATCGGCTCCAGCACCCGCACGTAGCGCGCCAGGGTCTTCGTGACCAGCGCGCTGAAACGCTCGTCGAACGGCGCGAGCGGGATCGGTTCCCACACCCGGGCCCAGCCTTTGTCCCAGCTCTCGATCCGGGCTGTTGGCAGCCGTTTCGCGATCGCCTTCGCGTGCCCACGGATCGCGCCGAGGAGCAGCTGGTTCGTGAGCGCGTCGCTCTCGAAGTGGAGCCCGAGCTCGACGACCCTGCGGCTTCGATACACGCCGCACTCGTAGTGCAGATCCTTGTTGCCGAACCAGAGCTTCACCATCCAGCCGGTCGCGCTCGAGTGTGGGGCGGCGCCGTCGCCGAGCTCGTGGGCCACGGCGCGTGGCAGGCCCTTGCAGAACGCCTGGTCCGTCGCCACTACGGGGTGTGCGTGCGCAGGTGTTGGTCGAGCGCGCTGGTGACACGCACTCGCATTCTCATCTCGTCGTGCTGCCCAACTGCATCGATGGCCATTACACACGGTAGAATTGGTGGCCCGCGCAACCTTCCGGTGCAGCACGACGGTCGTGCAGAGGACTGTTAATCCTTTGGTTGGAGGTTCGAATCCTCCCACCGGAGCTGTTGCGTTGACGCGATGGTCGCTTGACACGACATTTTCGATAGAACTAACGTTCGACTCGTGCAAGTCTGCTCGGAATGCGGCGAGTTCTTCCCGAAGGCCGTCACGATCGAGGGGAAGCGGCTCGATCTGCATGGCCGGCTCCACTGTCTCGAGTGCAAGCCACATCGGCCGCTACGTGGTCCACGAAAGCCGGTGCCACGTCCGACAGAGACGAAGAGATGCGAGAACTGTGGCAGCGAGTTCCAGGCGAAGCAGTCGATGGGCGGAAAGACGCGATCCCTCTATCGAAGGCGGTTTTGCTTCACGTGCTCGCCATTCGGGATACACAACACCTCCAAGGCGCCGCCGGGCACCATGACAGCGGCTGCCCTGGTCGAGTTCCGTAGGCGCCGCCGGAACGCGAAGACCTATCGCTACCAGAAGAAACAGCGAAGATCCCGGAAGGCTGAACTCATTGATGCACGAGGCGGGCAGTGCGAGCGATGCGGCTACGCCGTGACTCCGGCTGCCCTCGAATTTCATCATCGAGACGCTCGAACGAAGGAATTTCAGATCAGCTACGGAGGGGTTTCGCGAGCCCGGCTCCTGGATGAGGCGTCCAAGTGCGATCTCCTCTGCGCCAACTGCCATCGGCTCCGCCATCTGGCCGAACCATCGGCGGGGGAACTCCCCACGGTGACGCTGCGTCGCGAGCGAAAACAGCGAGCGGTCAAGCTGCTCGGCGCGTCGTGCCTCGGCTGTGGCTCGACATTCCCAGCACGCCTATTCGAATTCCATCACCTCGACGCGACGACCAAGGACTTCGCCATCTCGGCCGACGGCATCCTGCGGTCCTGGCCGAAGATCGAAGCTGAGCTCGCCAAGTGCGTCCTGCTTTGCGCGAACTGCCACCGCGAGACGCACGCCGGGCTCCGGTCGTTCAGCGACGATCGGGCGATCGGGGAGCCGCCTTCGGAGTACCGCGTACCCCATTGCCCTGCCGCCTAGTACCACCATCGGCGGGGCCGCCAGGGCCCTTTGCTAGGCTCCACCGACCACAGCAGGGGAGGTGGGCGTGCTCAGGACCGTCGCTGCCGCATACCAGCCGCGCCCCTGGATCCTGCTTGCGTCCGTCTTCTGCGCGACGCTGCTCTTCGGGTTCGTCACCCAGGCCGCCGGGAGCCTGTACCTCCGATGGACCGCGGATCCGATCATCCTTCATTACCGCACCACCCTCTCGTACACGTCAGCGATCGTCGGGGACGCGTTCCTCCTCCCGCTCGTGAACCTCTTCATCGTCAGCCAGCTTGCGCTCTGGCGCCGCCGGCCGCACATCGCGGAAGTCACGGGGGCGCTCCTCGCGGGCGGCCTCATCACGATCGCGGTGCACCTCTACCAGGCGACCCACGCGCTCCTGAACTGGACGATGACCCAGCCGTACTCCTGGACGCCGCTCGGCTACGTGCACGCGGCGTTCATGTTCAGCGAGGTCTCGCTCGTGCTCTTCTTCTGGGGTCAGGTCGCGCAGGTCGCGCGCGAGCAACCACGGGCGATCTTCTCGCACCGGATCGCCATCGTCATCCTCTGTTCGCTGTTCTTCCTGCGGCTGCTCCTCGGCGACTACGGGTACTTCGCCTAGCTCCTAGCGGATCCCGGTGTCGGCGTGCAGCTCGACCTGGGTGAACTGACCTTCGACCACGACCACCGTCGTCGGCCGCAGTGCCGGTAGCCCGCTCTTCGAGCGAAGCGTGTACGTCCCCGGCCCGACACTCACGCTGAACGCGCCGTTCACGTCGCTCATGAAGGTCGCGGCGACCGTCGTGCCGCTCACGACCTCGACGGTCATCGCGACCGGCCGGTCGGGGCAGGGGCTGCCGATGCGGACGGGTCCAGGGCAGGCCGGTCCGGCGAGGATCGTGCCCTGGATGCCCGACGGCGGCCCGCCGATGGCGCCGCAGGCCCCCAAAGTCACGAGGGCCAGGGCGAGCAGCAGCAGGACCGCGCTAGTAGATCTTCCCCGGATTGAGGATCCCCTTCGGATCGAGCGCATCTTTCACCCGTTTCATCACGTCAAGCGCGGCCCCGTGCTCGAGCCGCATGTAGGGCTGACGTACGACACCGGTCCCGTGTTCCCCGGTGACCGTGCCCCCGACCTCGACCGCCAGGCGGTGCAGGCGGTCGGCGAGCTCGTCGGCGCGCTTTACCTCGTCGTTGTCCGCGGGGTCGATGAGGATCGCCGAGTGGACGTTCCCGTCGCCGAAGTGTCCGTAGAAGATGACCGCGATCCCGAGCTCCTTCGCGAACGCGCGCGCCGATCGGATGGTGCGCGGGATCTCGGAGAGCGGGACCGCGAGGTCCTCTCCCGCGAAGATCCGGTGCTTGTCCGGATGCGCGAGCGCCGACGCGGCGGCCATGCCGCTGCGCGCCGACCAGAGCTCCTGGATCTCGCTTTCGCGCTCGGCGAAGCGCGTGACCGACGCGCGCTGCTTCACGATCCCGTCGACGTACCGGACCGCCGACGCGACGTAGTCGGGCGTCCCCTCGACCTCGATGAACAGGACGGCCTCACCGTCGGGGAGGTCGAGCTCCGGTCGGTAGCGCTGGATCGCCTCGACCGCGCTCCGATCGAGCAGTTCGGCGGTGGAGGGAAGGATCCCCGCGGCGAAGAGATCGTCGAGCGAACGCACCGTGTCGTCGATGTTCGCGTACGCCGCGAGGCACACCGCGCGCGCCGAAGGCTTCGGCTGCACCCGAAGGCGGAGGCGGGTGAGGATCCCGAGCGTCCCCTCTGACCCCACGAACACCTTGGTGAGGTCGAGGCCGCTCGATGACTTGAGCGCCTTGCTCTTCACGCCGCCGGTGACGATCACCGAGCCGTCCGCGAGCACCACCTCCGCGCCGAGGACATACGCCGACGTCGTGCCCCAGCGCACCGCGTGTGGGCCGCTCGCGTTGTTCGCGACCATCCCGCCGAGGGTGCAGGCCCGCCCGCTGCCAGGGTCGGGCGGGAAGAACAGCCCGCGCTCGCCGAGCGCCTGCTGGAAGTCGGCGAACACGACGCCCGGCTCGACGACGGCCTGGAGGTTCGGGCGGTCGATCTCGATGATCTTCCGCATCCGCGCGAACGAGACGACGATGCCGCCCCGAGCGGCGATCGCGCCGCCGGTCTGGCCGGTCCCCGCGCCGCGCGGCACGATCGGCGTGCCGGTCGCATCCGCGACCCGCATCGCGGCGACGACGTCCGCGGTCGACTCCGGAACGACCACGACGTCCGGACGGCGCTGCATCCGGAGCGACCAGAACGACGCGTCGTACGCGTACGGCTCGAGCGTCGCCGGGTCGTCGATCACACGGTCGCGGGGCAGCACCGCGAGCAGTCGGTCAACGAGTCCGTCACGCGTCCGAACGGCCATGCTGCCACCGTATCGTATGAGTCATCTCCATCCAGACCGCGCCGCTCATCTTGTCGTCGCATGTGCGCGGCGACGACCTCGCGACCTGCATCTCGTGCGGCCTGTGCCTCAACGATTGCCCGACCTACCGCGTGCTCGGCGACGAGGCCGATTCGCCGCGCGGGCGGATCCAGCTCATCCGGCAGATGGTCTCGGAGGACGGGCCGCCCGCCGAAGCGGTCGCCGGCCACCTCGAGGCCTGCCTCGTCTGCCGCGCGTGCGAGACCGCGTGCCCGTCGGGCGTGCCGTTCGGCCGGATCATGGAAGGCGCGCGCGAGGAGCTCCGGGCCCGCGAGCGGCCGCGCCGGGTCGCGCGGGCGGTCCGCCGCCTCGGCCTCGCGACGATCGCGAGCCAGCCGCGGCTGCGCGTCGCGACACGGCTGCTCGATCTCTACGTGCGGAGCGGTGTCCGACGCCTGTCGGGGCTGCTCCCGAAGCGCCTCCGTGCGATGGAGTCGCTCGCGATGCGGGCCGAGGGCCTGCCCTACGTGCCCGTCGAGCGCCCCGATGCGGATACGGCGTTCTTCGCCGGCTGCATCATGCGCAGCCAGTTCGGCGACACCGAGCGCGCCACCGTTCGGATGCTCGAGCGCGACGGCAAGCGGGTCACCGCGTGCGTCGAGCAGATGTGCTGCGGCGCGCTCCACGCGCACGCCGGCGACGGCGACACGGCGCGCGAGCTCGCGCGGCTCAACATCGACGCCTTCTCCGGTGCCCCGCTGCCGATCGTGGTGAACGCCGCGGGCTGCGGCGCGCAGCTGAAGGCATACGGGGAGCTCCTCGCGGACGACGGCGCGTGGAGCGCGCGGGCGCGGGCGTTCAGCGCGCGGGTCCGCGACGCGTCGCAGGCCGTCCGGCCAGCGGCCGTCGGTGCGTCGGCGCCTCGGCCGATCCGCGTGGTCTACCAGGACGCCTGCCACCTGGCGCACGCCCAGAAGATCCGCCGGGAGCCGCGCGCGCTGCTCGCGGCCGTGGCGAACGTCACCGTCGTGCCCATCGCCGACGCGGAGCGCTGCTGCGGGAGCGCCGGCATCTACAACCTCACGCATCCCGAGGTGGCGGGCGAGCTCCAGCGGCAGAAGGTGGCCGCGATCCTCGCCGCGCGCCCCGACGTCGTCGTGTCGGCGAACCCGGGCTGCATCCTGCAGCTCGCCGCCGGGTTGCGCGGCGCGGGAAGCGACGTCCCGGTCGTGCATTTGATGCGCTTTTTGGACGCTCCCAGCGCCAGCTTGGGCGCTTGGGAGCAATAACGGCCACATCCGCACGGACGGCCCGCGATGTGCGAAAATAGTGCTACCGAATGAGCGTTTCTCGTAGCACCTACCGTCACCGCCTCAGCTCCGAAGATGTCCGCAAGGGCAGGATCCTCATCACGAAGGATGCGTGGAAGCTGTTCCCCGAGCCAGGTGCCCCCGTGCACTTGCGCATCGGCGCGCGCCGCTTCGACGCCGAGATCCAGGCGGAAAAATGCATGTGCGTGCCGCCGGAGCACGAGCACTACCACCTGTTCTGCAAGGATCTGAAGGGTCAAAGCGGCTTCAAGAACGGCGCGCTCGTCGTGATCGCCAAGGATTCCGATGGGGGCTACCGCTTCGTCGAAGAGCGCGGGTAACATCCTGACGATGGCGGGTCCGTCGTACATCCTCATTCACGTCTTTGGGACCGTCCGCGACGAGCTTGACCGCGCGGACCGCGGCAAGCGCAGCTACTCCGGCTGGCTCCGTGAGTTCGTCGCCGATACGCCGCAGCGGCTCACCGAGATCGCGCGGCTCGTCGACCTCCTCACCGAGAACGGGTGGAGCCTCGTCGGCTCGCCGTACGACTGCGACGTGATGCTCGAGCGCGCGATCGATCAAGCGAGCGCGGAGCAGGAGCTCCGGAGGGCCGAGGTGTGGGATCGCCTCCTCCAGGTCTGCTCCGCCGACGACGATGGTCACGCGATCTGGCGCGAGCACCCCGAGGGGAAGCCGTCACGCCCGCGCCGCCGGCGCCGCGTGCGCCGCCCACCAACGAGCCGAGAACAGGGAAGTTGAGCGAGGCACGGCTTTGCCGGGCCGAGCGAATCCACCAGCCTTGAGCTCTTTGCGAGCCGTGGCTCGCAAACTAGAACAGGGCAGCTAGCAGCCTGCCGCACCCCCTCGGAGACGAGCTCACCGAGCTTCACGTCCATCTTGGTGGCGCCGTCGATCCGGCCGCGATGTGGGGCATCGCGCACGCCCAGGGCATCCGCCTCCCGACCAAGGACTACTGGGAGTTCGTCGACCTCATCACCGTGAACGCCAAACGGCGCAAGTCGTTCGAGGACTACCTCGAGCTGTACCACTGGACCGAGCTCATCCAGTCCAGCCCGATCGCGGTCGAGCAGTCGGTCTACGCGGTCATCGGCGGCGCGTACCGCAAGGCCAACATCACGACCCTCGAGCTCCGTTACAACCCGCTGAAGCGCAACCGCGGCGGCGAACAGGACCTCGACCACATCATCATGGCGTCGATCCGGGGCCTCGACCGCGCTGCGCTCGAGTATCCGGTGAAGGCAGGCTTCATCTTGTGCCTCGACCGGACGTTCGACCTCCGGATGAACGAGATCGTCGTCGAGAAGGCCATCCAGTACCGCAAGCGCGGCGTGCTCGCCATCGACATCGCCGGCCCGAAGAATCGCGACTTCCGCTTCGCCGACTACGCGCCGCTGTTCAAGCGCGCGAAGAAGGCGGGGCTCGGCATCACCGTCCACGCCGGCGAGGACGAGGATTGGCACTCGGTGGACGAGGCCGTCCGCCATCTCGAGCCCGATCGGATCGGGCACGGCGTCCACGCAGCCCAGGACGCGGCGCTCTGCAAGCGGCTCGCGGAGCGCGGCATCCACCTCGAGATCTGCCCGTCGTCGAACCTCGACACGAAGGTTGTCCGCGACCTCGACGAGCTGCGGGAGTTCATCGCGGTGTTCCGCAAGTACAAGGTCCACTTCAGCTTCAACACCGACGGCCCGGAAATGCTCCAGACGACGCTGCGCGACGAGCTGAAGCTCGCGGTGCGGGCCAACCTTGTCTCCCGCGACGAGCTCGAACAGTGCGGCACGTGGGCCCGCGAATCCTCGTTCCTCTTGAAGCAGGACGCGTGAACGATCGCGAGCGGCGCGCGTGGCTCCGGTTCCTGGTCGTCGTCGCCGCGGGCGCGCTCGGCGAGACCGTCGGGATCTGGCTGCGCGTTCCGTCTAGCGATCTGCTGCTGCCGCTGTTGTTCGGGGCCGCCGCGTTCTACCTCACGCAGGATCGAAGCTCGAGCGGTGGTCGCGGCGGCGACAACGTCCGTTACTGGCGGGGCCGACGGCTTGACAATTAGCTCGGTGTTAGCGACACGCACGTCACCGTCGATAGAGGACTTAGTGGACAAGACCCGACCCGCCGTCGGAGTCGCTAAGGCCGAGCTCGATCTTGTCGCAAGATTCATGTCGAGCCCGCGATCCTTATACGCCCCAGGACGTGGCTACCAGCAACTTGTTCTCGATGAAGTCGAGTTGGGCTTCGGTCGTCCGGATCTCGTGTTGCTCACCGTGTCGCCTGGACGGCTCACGGCTTGGCGCAACAGAGGCAAACGGCTCGGCACCTGGACACAGGCGCGTGTATTAGGCGCCCTACTGAAACCCGGAGAACATGTGCCGCCCGCTGTCAGCCGCGATCATTGGCTGGCTACGAAGCGCGTGCTCGAGTCGGCCGGGTGGCTTCAGCTGGACTTCGCCGAAACCCCAATTCGAGAGAGCCTTCTCGTGGAGGCAAAGACGAGGGATTGGCGGTCGGGTCTCAATCAGCTCCTGCTTCGGAAGCCGCTATTTCGGGAGACCGCGCTCCTGGTTCCGTCGCCGGTGGCGAGACGCGTGCCCCGCTCGTTCTTGAAGACGTATGGCCTTGGTCTGATTACTCAAGACGGTCGGGGCGCTCTAAGTTGGCGTCGGCACTCGCGGATTGCAAAGCCTCCGCTGGCTGCAGACCTGTGGCTGACTGAGTTGGCGATTCGCCACATCGAGCGGCAACGTCCTCACAACACGCCTTCCGATTCTGCGGCAGCCGACAGAGAGGTCCGCACGGCCGATATCTGATTGGCATAGGTCGTCGCGCCCGGTAGCACCTGGGTTGCTAAGGTCCGAAGAGTTGCCTCTGCTCGCGTGAGTGCAGCATTCAGCAGCGCCACTTTGCCAGTCTCGCTGCTTCCAGTTGAATAGCGTTTGGCCATTCGGCCCATGGTTCTCAGGTGCTGAGATCGGGACTCCGAAATACCGTACCCGGCCCTCAACCGCTGTCGTTCACTCGACAATGAATGGACCTCGCTCTCGTAGCCCCGCGCCACGAGCGCCCGCGCTTCATCTGCCAGAAGTGGGACGAGGAGCCGATCACTCGTGAATCGAGCCAGCGCGGGTGAGCCGCCCTTTGTCGGCCGCCACTTCGCTTCCGTGAAGCGCCGCTGCGAGTAGAACCATCCGGTCGCCATGCTCGCACCAAGCGCGCAGGCTGCCAGACCTTCGACATCGCTGTAACCGAGGATGACTTCATATTCGTTCGGCCCGGCTAGCCGGTAGATCAGCCTCAGCAGCTGCGTTAGGCGCTGGGTGCTCCACGCCAGGGGATACGAGTTTCCCTGGCGCACACATATGAGGTAGAACCCCCGGACTTTCAACTTCGTCGCGGCGTCTAGCCAGTCCTCGATGTCGGTCCACGGCTGGCCTAACGCGCTCTCGTCGAACACAACCGAGGCGATCGTCCTTTGCTCGCCAACCGAATCCGCCACAGCCCTCGCGTACTGAAGCGACAAAGGCGTCCATGTGTCGCCGAACGTGCCCTGAACCGGCGTAGGGGCGCAGATCTGATCGAGACCGAGCTGATTGTTCGCCTTCACTACTGCGCGAACATGCTTCGAAATTGTCTTCGGATCCGCAGACCAATGTACGTCGTCGAAGTCCAGACCGTGATCACCGTGGCACCGCCCAACGCCGTTCGTGATCGTATGGACGTATAGCTGCGGATCCAGTAGCGCTCTAACGCCGCCAGCCTTCAAGTCGCTCACATATGACTTGAGTGCGTCGGGCATCTCATCCGCTGGACTGAGAATTACGCCGTCGACGACCCCGGTCCCAATGACGTTGGAGATCTTGTCGCCCTTGCCGTACCCGTGCTGAATCCAGTAGCTCACGACAGGTGCTCCAGTGCACTAAATGCCATCTCGAACGTTCGGAATCGCGCGTTCTGTGTCGCGCCCAGCAGTCGCCGAAGGAAGCCGCGGAGTTCCTGCGGCGTGTTCACAGCGTCGAGACCCGACGTATCGACGTCTCCGTCTCGCAACCGCCGCCTGTAGTCGTCTGGCGTTCCCTGTGGCGGGAACCTGAAAGGATGCCTACCGGTGTGCGCAAGGAAACCCACGATGCCGATGCAGAACATGTCAGTGCGATAGTCGAGATCTGGTCGGTGTCTCCGGATGTAAACCTGCTCCGGCGCACAAAAGCCCGGCGTGTGGGGAGCCAGTTCGTTCTCGCCGGTGATAGTGGTCAGTCCAGCAAATAGACCCGCGCCGAGGTCAAGAAGTACGGGAAGGTCGTTCGCGTCGAAGGCGATGTTGTGCGGCTTAATATCGCGGTGGACGATCCCATGTTGCGCGAGGCTCTCAGCTCCCCTCAGGAGTCCCCGCAGCAACTCGACTGTCGCTGCCGCTGGCCACAGAGTTCCGAGTCGCATCGCGAGGGTGCTCGGGTAGTAGGGCTCCAGGTACCAAACGTAGTGATGACCCGCAATCTCACGAGTCGCTGGCCCCGCAAGAATCGTTGCTACGTGCGGACTCTTCACACGCTTCATTCCCTCGATTTCGTGACGGAAGCGCGCGTCCATTAGCTCGGCGAACTCTTCGAGTTCGTCAACCTCGAGGCCGTCCGGAAGCGGCGCGAGCGGAATCTTCAGCACTACTTCCCTCTTGTCTTTCGTGCGGATTCCGCGGAGAACGAATTTGAAGCCGCTCGGTCCAAGCCTGGCTGGCGTGAGTTCGAGTTCGGGAAACGCAGCTGCCACGACCTCCGCCGTCAGCGGCTCAATCAATGCTTGCCGAGGTTAAGACATTCTGATGTCAGCCAGGAAGTGCGTGACAGATGCCCCGCAGCTCTCGCTACTTGCCGCCCTCGTCCTTGACCGTGGTCGCGGTCCTTGCGGCAGTGGTCCCGAACTTCACGCCGGGCTCGGCCCCGAACGACGCGGCGCGCAGGGCGTCCATCTCGGCCGGGTTGTCGTGCCGCATCACGAACGGCGCGAGCGCCCAGACGATCGTCCGGAGTGGCTCGGGATCCGGATTGGCCTTGCCGAATCGTTCGGCGACGAACTCGAGGAACGTATTCGGTCCGACCAGCAGCTTCACCTCGCGGCGCTCGGTCGCGCCGGGCGGCGCGCACGCGATATGGGCGAGGGTGAAATCGTGCTCGCCGTTCCGGTCGGCCACCCACGTGACGACGGCGTCGCGCGGCTCGACGGCGAGGGCGCAGACGTCGCAGATGAGGTCGTACTCGCTCACGTCCGTTCCACGATAATCAGACTCGAATGAGCGAGCGCTACGGCAGCTGGGGCAAGGTCCTGCGCGTCGACCTGACGAAGGGCACCACCTCGGTCGAGGAGATGGACGAAGCGGCCTTCAAGCGCCATCCGGGCGGCCGCGCGCTGATCGCGCACTATCTCTTGACCGAGCTGCCCAAGGGCGCGGAGCCGCTCGGACCCGAGAACATCCTCGTCTTCGCGATGGGCGTGCTCACCGGCACGCCACTGTCTGGCGCGTCGCGCCACGCGGTGGGAGCGAAGTCGCCGCTCACCGGCGGCTTCGGCGAGGCGGAGGTCGGTGGCTTCTGGGGCGCGGAGCTGAAGCGCGCGGGCTGGGACGCGATCGTCGTGACCGGCGCGTCGGCGAAGCCCGTCTACGTCTTCATCAAGGACGACCAGGTCGAGATCCGCGACGCGGCACACCTCTGGGGTCTCGAGATCATGGACACCGAGGAGACGCTCAAGGCCGAGGTCGGCGAGCGCCTCGCGCGCGTCTGCGAGATCGGACCGGCCGGCGAGAACCTCGTCCGGATCGCCGGCATCGTGAACGACTTCAAGGACATCGCCGGCCGCGCGGGGCTCGGCGCGGTGATGGGGAGCAAGAAGCTGAAGGCCATCGTCGTGCGGGGCTCGCGGAACGTGCCGCTCCACGACGCGGCGAAGGTCAAGGAGATCGGCAAGTGGGTCGCCGATACGCTCCAGGAGAACCACTGGGCGTTCCACAACTTCGGGACGGGCATGGGCCTCGACGGCTACACGAAGGTCGGCGGCATGGCCGTTCGCAACTACAACGGCGGCCCATTCGAGGGCGCGGCGGAGATCAGCGCCGAGGCCCTCGTCGAGAAGGGCTACCGGGTGAAGATGGAGGCCTGCTGGGCCTGCTCGGTCCGCTGCAAGAAGGTCGTGAAGATGGAGCAGCCGTACCAGATCGATCCGAAGTACGGCGGCATCGAGTACGAGTCGATCGGCGCGCTCGGCGCGGACTGCGGCGTCGACGATCTGGCACTCATCTCGAAGGTGAACGAGCGCTGCAACGCGTTGGGGCTGGACACGATCTCGCTCGGTGCGACCGTGGCGTGGGTCATGGACCTGCGGCAACGCGGCATCCTCCCGGATGCGGAGCTCGACGGACAGCCGGTCGAGTTCGGGAACGGCAAGGCCGTCCTCGCGTCGCCCGACGCGGTCGCGCATCGGCGGGGCCTCGGCGACACACTCGCGGAGGGCTCGGTCCGCGCGGCGAAGACCCTCGGCGGCGCGGACCACCTCACGGCGGTGCGCGGGCAGGAGCTCGCGATGCACGATCCGCGGCAACGCACGGAGTACGGCAAGCAGGTCCGGATGAGCTACGCGACGAGCCCGACCGGTGGCGACCACATGAACTCGAACCTCCCCTCGCGCTCGGCGAAGAACACCGTCGGGATGTGCTTCTTCCTCCGCTACGACGATCCGAAGCTCACCGACATCATCAACGCCGTCACCGGCTGGGGGCTCGACGCCGCGGGCCTCGCGGACATCGGCGAGCTGTCGCTCACCCTCGCCCGGCTTTTCAACAACCGGGAGGGGTTCAGCGCGACCGACGACAAGCTGCCCGAGCAGGCGATGAAGCCTCATGTGTCGGGCGTCCTCTCGCGCGTTCGGCTCGACGCCGATGACATCGCGGAGCAGGTCCGCGCGTACTACCGGAGCCGTGGCTGGACCGACGACGGCGTGCCGAAGCCCGAGACCCTCGCGCGGCTCGGCATCTCGCAATACGCCTGAGTACGACTTCCCGCCGCTCACCGAGGCGGACCTCCCGCTCATCCGGCAGTGGCTCCTCGAGCCGCACGTCAGTCGCTGGTGGGCCGATCCGCCGCGCGTGACCTATCCCGACGACGAGCTCGACAAGTACCGCCGCCGGATCAAGGGGGTCGACGACGATCCGACCCTCATCTTCTGCATCCGCCATCGCGGCCGGCCGATCGGCTTCATCCAGTCCTACCGGATCGACGACTACGACGACTATGGGAAAGCGCTCGCGCTCGACGTGCCGGCCGCCGGGATCGACCTCTTCATCGGCGAGCCCGACCTCGTCGGCAAGGGTCACGGCCCGGCGCTCATCCGCGCGTTCCTCCGCGATGTCGTCTTCAAGACGTACGACGTGGCCGAGTGCGTCATCGGCCCGTCGATCAAGAACCTGAGCGCCATCCGCGCGTACGAGAAGGCCGGGTTCCGCTTCTTCAAGGACGCGCGGGTGCCTGACGAGCCGGACCCCGAGCACCTCATGCGGATCCGCCGGGGCGAGGTCTAAAGGAGCCCCATCAGCCTCCATGCCGGTACGCTCGCGGCGATCGCGACGAACCGCACCGCCGTAAGCGCCGCACCCATCCGGATGCCCTGGCGGTCGTCGAACGCCTGACCGCCGGTGGCTTCTCGTGCGATGAGGTACTCGAGGCCCTGATAGGGGAGGATCCAGATATTCGCGGCGATGAGGACGGTCACGCCGGCGAGCCACGGCGAGATTCCGAGCTGCGGCGCCGCGGGCACCACCGCGAGCGCGAGCAGGAGCATCGTCGGCCGGCTCGGCAGGACGAAGCGGAGCAGGATGGTCGCGGCGGCGATCGCGATGAGCACGAGGCCGGGGTCGCCGAGCGTGACGGTCCGCTCGACGAGGCCGGCAGCCACCCACGTATCCACGTGCGTCGTTTGCATGACGCTGCCTGAGCCGAGAAGCGCACCGAAGAGCATCAGGAACCCCCAATCGATCGCACCGCGGAATCGCTCCCGGTCGAGCGCGCCCGCAGTCACTACGACCAGCGCGAGCATCGCGAGCCACGCGGGCTCGAAGTTGAAGATCGGCTGCGCGATGAGTCCCGCGAGGAGCAGTCCTGCGGCGAGGAGGGCGACGCGCTCGCCGCGCGACAGCGGCCCGAGGATCCGCTGCTGCCGGCGCGTCGCGTCCTGGATCCGGGTCGCCGCCGCCCCCGGCCGGAACAGCAGGAGGAGAGCCGCCGCCGCGCCCGCGAGGCAGAGGACGCCCACGGGCGAAGCCGCGGCGAGCCAGCCGAGCCACGAGAAGCGTGCGCGGTCCGCCGGCGAGAGGAGCTGCACGACGAAGAAATTCGTCGCGAGCCCCGTGAGGAAGATGCTCGAGAAGTACCAGTAACCGATGAGGCCCGCGAAGGCGAGCCGCGCGCTGCCGTTGCTGCGCGGCGCGTAGCCGAGCGATTGCCCGATCTCGCTGGCGACGGGCATGATCGCCGCAACGCGCGCCACCGAGAGTGGCACGAGCGGCGTGATCAGGATGCCGCCGAACAGCAATGCGAAGACCTGACCCGTCGCGGTCGCCGGGAACACCCGGAGGAGCAGCAGCGCGATCCGGAACAGGAGTCCGGTGCGCGCCATGGCGGCCGCGAGTGCGAGAGCACCGAGCGCGAGCAGCCACGACGAGCTCGCGAATCCACTGAACGCGACGGGAAGCGTCACGAGCCCGGTGGCGCCCCACGCCGCGGAGAGGCCGAGCGCCACCGCGAAGTCCGGGACCGGCTCGGCGAGCCAGGCGATCGCCGCGCCGAGCAGGAGCAGCACCACGCGCCAGCCGGCCACCTCGAGCCCGCTCGGCGGCGGCATGCTCCACAGCAGCGCCGGGACCGCGAGCGCGGCGACCGCGCCGAGCACGCGCGTCCCGCGCTTGCCGGCCGGCCGGTCCTCGCGGGCGCGCTCCTCGGGCCGGCGATCCGGCTCGGGCGCTCCGACGTACTCGCGCGAGCGGCGGTCGAGCGCGTCGGCGAGCGCCGTCGCGACCGCGAGCGCGATCTGGGGACGGTCGCGGACGAGCGCCTCGAACCGCGCTCGCGGGAGGCGCCAGGCGACGACGTCGGTGATCGCGCGTGACGTCGCGGTCCGCCGCGCGAGCAGCATCCCGAGCTCGCCGAAGTGCGTGGGCGCATCGACCTGGCGCAGTGAGACCTCGCCGTCCGGTGAAGACACCGTGATCTCCACCCGGCCACGCTCGAGGAGGTAGAGGGCGTCGGCCTCGGCGCCCTCATGCGCGATGACCTCGCCGGGCTTCGCTGTGACCTCGTCGAGCGCGCCGAGCAGCCGCGCGAGATCGACACGATCGAGCCCCCGGAAGAACGGCACGCCGCGCAGCAGGTCGGCGACGGGGTCGGTCTCGAGCGCGCTCACGCGCGGGAGTATCGGGCCTGGCGCAGACTCGCGAGATGCGCATCCTCCTCACGGGCTTCGAGCCGTTCGCGGGCCGTGGCATCAACCCGTCCTGGGAGGCGGCGCGTCAGCTCGAAGGTGCCGCGGCGGGTCCGGCCCGGATCGACGTGCTGCGCGTGCCCGTCGTGTGGCGCGAGTCCGTCGCGACGATCGTGCGCGAGCTCGAACGCGAGCCCGCGGCCGGTCTCATCATCGGCGGCCTCTCCTTCGGTCGCGCCGCGATCAGCGTCGAGGCGATCGCGCACGCCGTCGGCGACGTGCCGTGGCAGGCGGACAACGCCGATCGCGCGCTCTCCGCGGAGCGCTCCGATGGCGACGACGCGGGCCCCGACGCGCTCCTCGCGACCGCGCCGGTGCGCGCGATCGCCGCGACCATCAACGCCGCGGGGATCCCGGCGCACGTCTCGTGGGACGGCGGCGCGTACGTGAGCAACGCGACGCTCTACGGCGCGCTGCGCTACGCGCGCGATCGCGGCCTGCAGCTGCCGACGACCTACCTGCACGTCCCTGGGACGCCCGAGATGACGACGGGCACCGCGACGGCGTCGCTTCCGCTCGAGCTCATCGTGAAGGCGTTCCGCATCGGCTGCGAGGTGCTCGCCACGCACGAGGGCCCCGATGCGCCCCTCCGCCGCTGGCCGAGCGCGCTCGCGCCGCTACCGCGCTAGGAACGACTTGATCGCCGCGGCGACCTCGTCCGCCGCGTCGGCGATCAGGCTGTGCTTCGCGCGGACGGTGACGATCTCGAGGTAGTCGCCCAGGTCGTACTTGTAGCGCTCGCGCTGTTTGGCGGTGACGAGCTGCGACTCGGCGCCGACGATGAGGACGGTCGGCGTGCGCAGCCGGTCGAACGGCGGTGGCGCGGTCGTCATCTCGCCGTAGAGCGCGATCGCCGCCGGGCGCGAGTACGGAAGGCGCAACCGACCGTCGGCTCCGGTCACGAGCTGCTCCGACCACCGTTCCCAGTGCTCGCGCGGCGCGTACGGCGCGATACCCGACGCGATCCGCGCCTCGATCGCCTCCTCGATCGTCGCGAACGAGGTGTCGGTCAGCAATTCGTCCGCGGCCGCGAGGGCGCGCGTCGGATCCAGCTGCAGGGTCGGCTCCATGAGAACGAGGCGCTCCACGCGGAACCGCTCCGCCGCAAGGAGCTCGACCGCGATCCGGCCGCCGAGGCTGAAGCCGATGAACGGCGCCTGCGCGATGCCCAGGCGATCGCATGTCTCGCGCACGTCGCGCACGTGGACCGACAGGTCCCACGGCGGATCGCCCGTCGAGGCGCCATGGCCGCGCAGATCGGGGCACACGAGGTGGAGGTCGGGGAGCCGCGCCGCGAGCCGGCGGAACGCGAGGCCCGAGCTCGTGACCCCGTGAAGAGCGACCACGGTCCGGCCGAGGCTCGGACCGAATTCGTGCACGTGCAGCCGCACGCGGCCATCATGGGCCAACGCCCGAGGGCGAGGAGGTGACGCGTGGGTCTGCTCGACGGGAAGAAGGCGATCGTCATGGGCGTCGGCAACCAGCGCAGCATCGCCTGGGGCATTGCGACGGCGTTCCAGCGCGAGGGCGCGGAGCTCGCGTTCAGCTACGCGACCGAGCGGCTGCGCGAGAACGTCGAGAAGCTCGTCGTCACGCTTCCGGGCCACGAGACCATGCCCATCATGCCCTGCGACGTCACGAAGCAGGAGGAGATCGACGCGTTCTTTTCCGAATTGAGCAGGCGATGGGGGCAGGCCGACATCCTCGTGCACTCGATGGCCTTCGCCGCGATCGAGGACCTGCGCGGGCGGTTCCACGAGACCTCGCGCGACGGGCTGAAGCTCGCGATCGACGTCAGCGCGTTCTCGCTCATCGCGATCACCCGCGCGGCGCTCCCGCTGTTCGAGAAGGCCGGCGGCGGCTCCGTCATGTCGCTCACGTTCAATGCGGTGGAGCGCGTCGTGCCGAGCTACAACTCGATGGCCATGGCGAAGGCCGTCCTCGAGGCCGCGACGCGCTACCTCGCCGCCGACCTCGGGCCGTCGAACATCCGGGTGAACGCGATCTCCGCCGGTCCGCTGAAGACGCTCGCCGGGAGCGCGGTGAAGGGGATCTCGGCCGCCCGCGACCTCATGGAGACCAAGGCGCCGCTCCGCCGCAATATCACCCAGGAGGAAGTGGGGAACGTCGCGGTGTTCCTGGGGAGCGAGCTCTCGCGCTGCGTCACCGGAGCGACGATCTTCGCCGACAACGGCTTCAACGTGCTCGGGGTCGCGGACTAGATGTCAGCGCAGGGCCTCCTCCTCACGATCGCCGGGCTGGCCCTCAGCCTCGCCGGCTTCTCAGGGCTCGTCGCGGGTCTGCGCCCGCCGGGAGAGCCGTGGACGAAGACCGACGTCTGGCGACTGCAGCGGATCGTGCATGAATGTTTCAACGTCCTCTTCCTCGCGTTGCTCCCGCTGCCGCTCTTCGGGATCACCGGTGACGAGAGCCTGACGTTGCGGATCGCGTCGGTGGTCGTCGCGGTCACGCTCGTGGCGGACGTGGCGTTGCTCACGCCGCAGTGGCGGCGTGACTGGCCTGGCGATCCGAATTTCTACCTTGCCTGGTCGGTGAACTCGCTCGTCGCGCTCGCGCTGCTCGCGAACGCGGCGCTGTGGGCGAACGCGGGTGTGTACGAGGCGGCGCTCATCCAGGCGTTGTTCTGGCCCGCTGTGCTGTTCCGCCTAGCCCTGCGGAACGTGCGAAGCGAGCGCGACTAGTTCTTGGCCGCGACCCAGATCCCGTCGATGCCGTCGCCGTTCGCGTCACCGGACTTGAAGTCGCCGGCATACAGGTACAGGGGCTGTCCGTTGAGCGTCACCTGGACCGTGCCGTCGGACCACGTCACCGTGCCGATCGTTCCCGTGAAGCCGCTCGGCGCCGCCGGAGCGGTTCCGGTGGTCACGAGCAGCGGCGGCCAGATCGACTCGCAGGCGGTGTCGCACGCGCTCTTCGTGAGCGTGTCGTTCTTGTTCCAGTAGAGGGTCATCCCGTTGCTCGCGGCGAGCACCGAGCCGAGCTTCGCGTTCGCCACGAGCTGGAGCGGGCCCGTTAGGGACACGGCCTTCGGCGCGGGGCTGCCGTAGCCGTAGTCGCCGCCGTACCCGCCACCCCCGTAGCCAGAGGTGTCCTTCGAGGTCGACTGCGGAGCCGGCGGGGCGTAGTACGGGGCGCTCGTCCCCGCGGCCACCGGCGCCTGGTAGGACGCCGGGGCGCCCGCTCCGCCGCAGGCGCCGACGAGGGCGATCGTGAGGGTCGCGAGCGCCGCCGTACGGAACGGTGCCATCACCTCACGATACGGCCCGGCGTCGCGCGCGGATGTGTTGGCGTCAGGCCCGGAGTCGCAGCTCGTAGCCGCCGATGCTGCCCACGGTGACGTACCCGAGGGAGTCGTTCAGAGCGACCATCGGCTTGTTCGATGCGGCCGTGCTGGTATGGATCTCGCGCATCCTGTTCGCCCGGGCCCACGCGTGGACGCGGAGCTTCAGCGCGCGGCCGATACCGCGCCGGCGAAAGCCCGGGAGGACGCCGGTCAGCCCGATGCGGAGGGAATCCTCACCTTCGCGCCGCAGGGAGGAGACGCCGACGAGCCGGTCGCCGCTGACCGCGACGAAATACGCCTCGGCGATCGCCGCGGGATCGTCGACGTTGAACGCGAGCCAATCCGCGTAGGGCTGCGCGGTGACCTGGCCGAGCGTGGGCTGGTCCGAGCGACACGCGAAGTGGAGATCCCACGCGGCCTCGAGCGCGATGTCGCCGCGCTCCTCGCGAAGCTGCGCGAGCGTCGTGATCCGGATGCCCATCGCGGCGATCCGCTCCTCGAGCTTCGGCGTCGGCAGCGGCGCCGACGCGACCGCGATGACCTCGAGGTATGCGCGGCCGACCTCGACGAAGCCGCGCTTCGTGATGAACGCCTGGCACGCCGTCAGGTCGCCGGCCCAGAGGCAGACGATCTCCGCGTCGCGCGCGGCGAGCTCGATCGCGACGTGATCCCAGAGCGCGGCGCCGATCCCCGTGCGCCGCAACGCGGGATCCACGGCGAGGCGGAGGAAGTAGCGGCCCGGGTCGTAGCGGCTCGGCTCCTGTCGGATCTCACCGAACCCGAGCGGCGCGTCCTCTTCGTCCGCGACGACGACGCGCGATCGATAGAACCGGGCGTGATCCCAGCGCGCGTCGAGGGCGCGCGCCGCATCGGGCTCGAGGCGCACGCCCTCACCGATGCTCGCCAGCCGCGCGTACGCGTTGTAGTCGCGCTCCGCGAACGGCCGGACGCGCCGGGCCGTCACGCGAAGCGGAAGCCCTTGAGCCAGCGAAGCTCGGCGCCGATGGTCGTGGCCGGACCGTGCCCCGGGAAGACGCGCGTCGCCGGCGGCAGGGCCGCGACGCGCGCGAGGCTCGCCTCCATGGCTCGCGGATCGCCGCCGGGCAGGTCGACGCGGCCGACGTTCCCGGCGAACAGCACGTCGCCGCTGAAGAGCACGCCTTCCGCTGGAAGGTAGAAGGAGGTGGAGCCCTCGGTGTGCCCGGGCGTGTGCATCGCGACGAGCTCGACGTCGCGCAGGTACGGGAGCGGTCCGTCGGCGATGAGGTCGTCGGCGACGCTCAGTGGTGCCTTGAGCTGTTCGACCGGGCGCCGCGCCGGGTCGAGGCGGTACGCGTCCGCGGCGTGGATCGCGAGCCGGGCGCGCGTCCGCGCCTTCAGCGACGCATTGTCGAAGACATGGTCGGAGTGGCCGTGCGTGTTGAGGATCTCGAGGACCTTTAGGCCGTGCTCCGTGATCGTGGCCATCGCCTCGCGCTCGCCGCGCGAGGGGTCGATGAGGATCGCGTCGCCGCGGTCGTCGGCGAGGACGTACATGCCGTTGTCGTAGGGCTCGACCCGGTGGGCGAAGAGGCGCACCCGCACGAGCCTAGCTCGCGGACGGGCGCTATCGTGCGATCGATGCGCGAGATCGCGGTGGAGAACACGGCGCCACCGATCGGGATCACCGAGGGCCGCCCTGCGGTCCTCGGCTCGAAGCACATGGTGAGCTCGTGCCACTACCTCGCGTCGCTCGCCGGCCTCCGGATGTTCCCGCGCGGCGGTAGCGCCATCGACGCGGGGGTCGCGGCCGGGATCGCGCTCAACGTCCTCGAGCGCCACCTCACGGACTTCGGCGGCGTCGCTCCGATCATCGTCTATCGCCCCGGGATGGCCGGACCTGAATCGATCGATGGGCTCGGCCGCTGGCCCGCGTCCTTCGACCTCGACGCGTACCGCGCGAAGTACGGCGACACGATGCCGATCGGCACGCCGCGTTCGGTCACGCCGGCCGCGTGCGACGCGTGGCTCACCGCCCTCGCGCGGCACGGGCGGCTCACGCTCGGCGAGGTCCTCGCTCCGGCGATCGAGCTCTGCGATGGGTTCCCGGTGTACCCGCGGCTCGCGCGGGCGATCGCCATGTTGCAGGACCGCCTTCGCCAGTGGCCCGCGAGCGCCGCGGTGTTCCTCCCGAACGGACGTCCGCCTCAGGTCGGCGAGCTCCTCGTGCAGCGCGAGCTCGGCGATCTCTTCCGCCGCCTCGCCTCGATCGAGGCCGCGCACGCGTCGCGCGGCCGCGCCGCCGCGATCATGGCCGCGCGCGACGCGATCTACACCGGCGACATCTCGCGCGAGATCGTCGCGCACATGAAGCGTGAGGGCGGGGCGCTCTCTGCGGACGACCTCGCCTCGTACCACGTGTCGATCGCGCCGCCGGTCCATTCCACGTATCGGGGCATCGATGTCTACGCCTGCGGTCCGTGGTCGCAGGGGCCCCTCGTCCCGATGACCTTGAACCTCCTCGAGGGCTACGACATCGCGTCGCTCGGGCCCGGGTCGCTTCCGTTCCTCCATCGCTACACCGAGGCGATGAAGCTCGCGTGCGCCGACCGCGAAGGGTTCTTCGGCGATCCCGATCAGGTCGACGTGCCGATCCGCGGTCTGCTCGACAAGGCCTACGCCGACGAGCGCCGCACGCTCATCCGCGACGATCGGGCGTGGCCCGAGCTGCCGCTGCCCGGTGACCCCTGGACGTACGAGGGGCGGACCGGACCCGCGGGCTACGTGCCGCGCATCGCCGAAGGCGTCGGCGCGCCGGACACGTCGTACGTGTGCGCGATGGACGCGGAGGGGAACGCCTTCTCGGCGACGCCATCGGACCCCGGGCTCGGCGCGCCGCTCATCCCGGGGCTCGGCATGATCGTCTCGACGCGCGGCGCGCAGCTCTGGACCACGCCAGGTCACCCGTCGGCGATCGCGCCGCGCAAGCGGCCGCGGCTCACGCCGAACCCGGCGCTCCTCATGAAGGACGACGCCGCGCTCATGCCGTTCGGCTGCCCGGGCGAGGATGCGCAGTGCCAGGCGATGGTCCAGGTCGTGTGCAACATCGTCGATTTCGGGATGAACACGCAGGCCGCGATCGAGGCGCCGCGGGTCATCTCGCGCAGCTTCCCGTGGACGTTCTTCCCGCACGCCTACGAGCCGGGCCTGCTGCAGGTCGAGGGCCGGGTGAAGCGCGACGTGCGCGACGGACTGGAACGGCTCGGCCATGTCATCCGCGACATGCCGGACTTCACGCCCGCGAGCGCGGGCGTCTGCGCGGTGCGCCGGCTCGAGAATGGCGCGCTCGAAGGTGGCGCCGATCCGCGGCGGGAGAGCTATGCCGTCGGCTGGTGAGGTCGCGCGCTGGCGCGCGGAGTTCCCGATCACCGACCGCCTCACCTACCTGAACAACTGCTCGCTCACGCCGCTGCCCACGCGGGGCGCCGCGGCCCTCGCGGAGTACGCGCGCACATGGACCGAGCTCGGCGGCCGCGCCTGGTACCAGCACTGGGTCGGACTGCTCGACGACCTGCGCGCGGACTTCGCGCGGGTGCTCGGCGCGGACGTGGACGAGGTCGCGCTCGAGCCGGCGGTCTCCGCGGCGCTCGTCACGATCGCGTCGTCCTTCGACTATTCGAAGCGGAACAAGGTCGTCGTCGCCGACATCGACTTCCCGACCGACGGCCACACCTGGCTCGCGCTCGAGAAGGTCGGCGTCGAGGTCGAGTTCGTCCACAGCCCCGACGGCGCGACCGTCCCGCTCGAGCTCTTCGAGCGCGCCGTCGACGAGCGCACCGCGCTCGTGTGCACCGGCCACGTCTACTACACGAGCGGCTACATCCAGGATGTCGCGCAACTCGCGGAGCTCTGCCACCGGAAGGGCGCCGCCCTTGTCGTCGACGCGTACCAGTCGATCGGCGCGATCCCGTTCGACGTGCACCGGTCCGGCGTCGACTTCCTCGTCGGCGGCACGCTCAAGTGGCTCATGGGGGGACCGGGCATGGCGTTCCTCTACGCCCGCCGCGACCGCATCGCCGGCGCGAAACCCACGGCGCTCGGGTGGTGGGCGATGCGCGATCCGTTCACGTTCGACGTGCAGCACCTCGACCTGTCCCCGACGGCGCGGCGATTCGAGTACGGCACCCCCGCCGTCGCGGCGGCGTACACCGCGCGCGCCGGCATCGCGCTGTTCGAGGAGATCGGCGTCGCGACCGTCCGCAAGCGCCACATGGAGCTCTCGCAGCGCCTTGTCGACGGCGCGCTGGCGCAGGGCTGGCGGCTCGGCTGCGTCCGCGAGGCGGACCGGCGCACGCCGATCGTGACCTTGCGCCACCCCGAGCCGGCCCAGGTCGTGGACGCCCTGCGGGCCAAGGGCTGCATCGTCGATCACCGGCCTGGTCTCGTCCGGCTCTCGCCGCACTACTTCAACACCGAGGCGGAGATGGACTCGACGCTCGAGCTCCTGGCACCGCTGCGGGAGACGGTCCTCGCCTAGCCGCGCCTAGAGGTGCGAGATCTCGTGGAACAGCGGGCCGCGGAAGGCGTGTGCGGTCCACCGGCTGCCGTCCCAGGAGACCGCGTGCAGTACCGTGTGGAACGCGCCGTGATCGAATGACCGGAGCGCGCGCAGGAGCGGGTGCCCCTCGGCCAGCCCGAACGTCAGGAAGTGGTAGCCCTCCGCGGAGGCGTCCCATGCCGCGTGGAGCAGCGCCTCGAAGACCTCCGCGCGGTCGCCCTCGACGGCGATGTGCGTGACGTGCAGCTCCCGCAGGAGCCCACCGGGTGCCGGGAGCGGCGGGCGGTGCCTGGCGCGCGCCCGGAGTGCCTGGATCGCGCGGTACGCCGACGCGCGCGCGCCGTACCGCAGGACGCGGCGGCGCTGGAGCGCGTCCTGGTCCCACGCCGCGAGCGCGCCGACGATCCGGCCGCCCTCGCGCGCGATGAAGAAGCACTCGATGCCGAGACCGGGGGTGGAGGACAGCGCGGCCGCGAGCCGCGCGGTCGTCCAGACGGGCGCGAACTCGTGCCGCGCGGCGAACGTGTCGAGCAGCGAGGCGATCTCCGCACGATCGTCCGGGCGCGCCCGGTCGACCGCGATGCCGCGCGTCGTGGTCGTCCGCCGCGCGTCGCTGATCGCGCACACCCGGATCCGGCCGAGCGGCCGGTAGCGCGGCATGCCGCGGCGCTCGCCGCGCATCGCGCCCGCCGCCACGTTGCCGTCGATGATCGTCGTGTACGCAAGGTCGGTCCCGGCGTCGCGGATCAGGTCCGCGACGCGCTGGTGCAGGCGCCAGAGCAGGGTGCCGCCGCGCGCGTCCGGCGCGATGCGCAGGTCGCCGAGGTACGCGGCGCGCGTCGGCACGCCGGAGACGTAGACGTCGCGGATCGCCGCCGCGGCGCTGCCGACGATGCGCCCCGCATCCACGGCGACGACCACGTGCGACGGCGTCCCCTGCAGCTCGTTGAGCGCGAGGAATCGCGGCTCGCGCTCGGTGCGGATCGTCACCCCACCGGCCATCGGGCACTCGCGCGCGAGCCTCTGCAGGCCGTCCTCGTCCTCGAGACGGGCGAGCCGGATGGTCGCGGTCACTTGCGCGCCGCGGCTGCGATCAGCCGCCGTCTGAGCTCGCCGTGCCGGATCTTCGCGCGATGTCGCTGCTCGAGCGGAAGCCGGCGCGCCCAGCGGATCTCGTCGATCGCGATCTCGTGCGTCGCGAGCAGCGCCTCGATGCGGCGGCGCCAGCCGCGCCGCCGAGCCAGCGCGACAGGGGACCACCTCAGCGGGGAGACGACGAGCACCGCCCGTTCGCCAAGGCGCGGGTCGGCCACCGCGACGAGCGCGCAGCGCGCGACGAACGGCAGGGTCTCGACGACCGGCTCGACGGCGTAGGGGTGCAGGGCTCGGCCGGCGCGGCGCACGCGGTCGGTCTCGCGGCCGAGGAGCCACACGCGGCCCCGCGCGTCGCGGTATCCGGTGTCGCCCGTCCGGTGCCACCCGATCGCGTTCACGTGCGGGCCGCGCACCTCGATCTCGCCGGCGCCCGCGGCGTCGGGATGCCCGATGCGCAGCTCGGTCGGCGCGATCGTCCGCCCCACGCAATACCCACGGCCGGTCGCGGTCAGGCCCGCGGTCTCGTCCTCCACTTGCGTCGCGTCGATCGCGGCGATCGGCTCGGCCTCGGACGACCCGTACGCGACGTAGATCCGCGCGGCCGGGAAGACCGTTCGCGACCGGGCGATGAGCGCGCCGCCCACCGGCGCGCCGCCGATGAAGACCGTGCGGACGTCACCGAGCGCGATCCGCGTGCGGGTGCTCCCGTCGGCGATCGCCGACGCGATCCGTGGGTCGAGGCGGAGCACGGTGGCGCGCGATGCGGCGAGCCACGAGACGACCGCGGCCGAGTCGCCGTACCTCCCGGGACGGAGCCCGGTCGGGAGGACGACCGTCGCGCCGGCCGCGAGGTCGTGGAGCGCGAAGAGCGGCCCGGCCGAGAACGTCCGATCGCCCGCGCCGAGCGGGAACGCATCGAGCAGGACGCGGTGCTGCGCGTGGAGCAACGCGTGGCCGCGCGCGAGCATCTTCGGCGGGCCGCCGGTGCCACTGGTGAACGTGAGGAGCGCGGGCGTCGCGTCGTCGACCCGAGCCACCGGCACGTGATCGCGAGCACTCGCGGTGTCGTCGAGCGAGATCGTCCCGGGCAGGGCGATCCCGCCGGTCACGACGGCAAGCGGGATCGCGCGTAGCCGCGGCGACGCGAGCCGCAGGACGTGCGCGCGCGGACTGCCGATGAACGCCCGAGCGTCCGTTCGCTCGCAGGCGCGCGCGATCTCGCGCAGCCCGATCCCCGGCTCGAGGAAGACCGCGGTCGCGCCGACACGGAGGAGCGCGACGAGCAGCACGTAGAGCTCGCGCGAGACCGGCACGAGCACGATCGCGCGATCGCCGCGCCCAAGACCAACGGCCGCGAGCGCGCCGGCGACAGCGATCGCGCGCCGCTCGAGCTCCGCGAACGTGAGGGCGCCATCGAAGTCGAGCAGCGCCGGTCGATCGGGAGCGATCCCGACGCGGTCCCGCAGCAGCTCGACGAGGTTCCCGGTCGCTGCCGCGATCATGCGCCGACCACCAGGGCAACGCCGACCGCGGCGACGGGGACGGTGAGGTTGTCGAGGCCCGACGGCGAGACCGCCTCGACCGCGGCCGCGATCGCGGCGATCGCGATCGCGCGCGCGACGCTTGGGCCGATCGCTCCCCCCGATACGACGAGCACGACCGTCGCCGCGATCGCGGCGACCGCGGCGAACGCCGCGCTGCCGGCGAGCGACCGCGGCGTGCCGAAGAACGCGAAGCGACCGCCCCGGAGCAGCCGCCCGGCCACGGTCGCCGCGGGATCCGCGAGCGCCAGGATGAGCACGCCGATCTGGTACGCCGGCGGGTGCGACGCGGCCATCACGAACGCCGCGTAGAGCCCGGCCGGGTAGGTGAGGTCACCGGCGCCACGCCGACCTTCCGGATGGAACGGCGCCAGGACCTTCACCGGCCGCGCGAGGAGGAGGATCGCGGCGAACCCGGCGGTGAGGACGAGCATCGGCCAGTGCGAGGGGAGCAGCGCGGGCGCGAGCAGCGCGATCGCGCCGGCGCCGACGTGGCCGAGCTTGCGGCTCCATTCGCGGTCGACGCGTCTCGTGCGGTCGATGACCTCGACCAGCCCGAAGAGCCCGACGGTGAGGATCGCGAGGATCGCCATCCCAGGCCACGCCGCGAGCGTCTCGCGCGCCGCCGCATCGAGGCTCGAGCGGCCGGCCAGGGCCGCGGCCAGGGCGACGCCACCCAGCGTCGAGAGCGCGATCGCGCCATCCCGCGCCCGCTCGCGCGGCAGCGCGGCGTTCACGATGCCGCCGCCCGTCGTACCCGTTCGACGCCGAACCGGCCATACAGGAACGAGCGATCGGCGAAGTGGAGCGCGCTGCCGAGGACGTCGTCGGGCTCGAGCACGCCCGCGAAACGCGGCGGCGGGCGCCGGACGACGAGATTGTTGTAGTAGCAGATGCGCGCGCCGTCCCGCGACGCGCGGATCGCGGCATCGAGCGTCGACTCGTGCGCGTCCGGTGACATCCACTCGAAGATGTCGGACAGCGCGAACGCGGAGAACGCGCCATCCGGCGCGGCCTCGAGGAACGCCCCGACATCGGCGGTCACGGGCCGGATCCGCGCGACGGCCTGGCGAAGCCGCTCGAAGGAGTCGGCGCGCAGGTACGCGGGCACGCGCGGCTCGCCGCCGTATCCGCCGGTGAGGATGTACTCGACGTAGTGGTTGTCGGCCAGCGGCAGATCGACGAGCGCGTGGCGCGCCCGGTCGCGGTAGTGGCGGCCGATGTCGCGGACCTCGACGTAGCGGAACACCTCGGGATGGCGGCCGAGCCGGCTCTGCAGCGCCCGGCCGAAGAAGAGCACGAACAGCGCGTTCCAGCGGGCGTTCGCCCAGACCTCGTCGTAGAACCGCCGCTGCTCGCTCGGATCGAGGCCCAGGAGCGTGTCGATGTCGGCGCGCCGCTCCATGAGCGGGAGGACCGCGCGCCGGAAGAGCGCGAGGTACCGCTCGAACCGGCCGCCGTGGATGACGCCGCGCGCGATCGCCTCGGGTCGTCGATCCCAGTACGTCCGCGCGGCGGCCGGCAGCGCGGGTGCGACCGCGCGATAGAGCGCGAGCCGGTCCCGCGACGCGCGTGCGCCGAGGAAGGCGAGCAGGTCCGCGTGACCGAGCGCGCCGATCGCCGCGATCTTCAGCTCGAGGAGGTGGGTCTGCCCGGGGTTGCGATCGATCGCCGTCACGCTTCGGGGCCCGTCGAGCGCGAGCGCGAGCGCGTTGCAGCCGCCCGACGTCACGATGAGCAGGTCGTCGTCGGCGCTGAGCGCGAGCGCGCGGCTCGCGGTGCGCGGGTCCTCCCAGCACTGGCTGTAGACGATGTCGCTCTCCCGCGAAGCGGCGGTCACGCGCGCCTCCGCACGACGCCGGTGCCGCCGTCCATCAGGACGCGATCGCCCGTGACGACCGATCCGGTGAGGCCCCGGATGCCGACGATGGCCGGGATCCCGAGCTCGCGGGCGACGATCGCCGAGTGGGAGAGCAGGCTCCCTCGCTCGATGAGGATCCCCGCCGCGAGCGGGAACACGGTGATCCACGACGGGTCGGTCTCCCGCGCGACGAGGATGTCGCCGCGCGGGAACGAGGCGCTCTCGGGCGACAGGACGACGGTCGTGCGCGACTCGACGATCCCGCTGCAGCAGGCCAGGCCGTGGAGCCGGCCGTCGGTCACGACGGCGTGTTGCGCGGCCGCCGCTGGTACGGCCGCGCCGGTCGTCTCGAAGTGGTCGGGGAGCGGTGGCTCGCTCGCGTACGCGGCGAACTCGGCCCGGCGCTCGCCCACACGCTGCCGCAGCGGCTCATCCGACCCGCCGCGCGCGGCCACGCAGACCTCGTCGACCGTGAGGAAGAAGACGTCACGCGGGTCGTCGATCGTGCCGCGCTCGTGGAGGCGCAGCCCGAGGCCGGTGAAGACCTCCCGCGCGAGTCCGAACACCCGCCCGCGGGCGAACCGCATCGCCTCGCGATCCCGGAGGTGGCGCCGCGTCCGCCCGAGGACCCAGCGGAAGGCGAGCCACCGAGGCGTGAGCGGCCACTGTCCCGCGAGCGCGCGGCGGGCCCGCGCTCGCGCTGCCTCCCCGGCCAAGCGGTCGGCGCGCTCGGCGCCGCGGACGTCGAGGTCCGGGCGCGCGGCAAATGCGCGGATCGCGGCGAACAGCGGCGCCGGGTCATCGCGCAGGCTCGGCCGCTCGAGCTTCAGCTCCTGCGTGCACCGGTGACCGTACCGCTCGAGGTACTCGCGCACGCCATTCGCGAGCAGCGGAGGGAGGTCATCGCGCAGCGCGCGGTCGGCGAGCGCAGCGTCATCGTTCGCCGCGAGGAGCCCGCGAAGCGGTGCGTCGTCCCGGACACGCTGGGCCAGCGCGGCGATGCGCCGCGCGGGCTCCACGCTCGGCACGCCGCCGATGCCGCGAAGGAGATCGTTGTGCATCCCGGCGGCCGTGGGGTCCAGTCCATAGCGGGCGATGAGCCGCCGCAGCAGGCCGAAGAACAGCATCGTGAGGAAGTCGTTCAGGATCGGCGCGCGCCACTCGACGCGGATGCGCCGCTTCAGGTCCTCGTAGCGGTCGACGAGGCCGGCGGCGTCCATCCGGCGCAGGTCCACCGCGTCGTACTCCGCGCAGACGCCGTCCACCATCGCGCCGAACGCCCGGACCCGCGTGGCGATCGTCAGCCCGAGGAACGTCATGCGCGCGACGAGCGGGACGGTCCGGATCGACATCGTCCGGCGCCGCGGCCGGTCCCACGACGCCGTCGCGCGCACGCCCATCATCTGGTCCATATCGGCCCTCGTGTGCTCGAAGCCCGGGAGCAGCGACAGGAGGGCGTACCAGCTGCCCAGGTCGTAATACACGCGGCCGCGGACGAGTCCGATCATTCGCTGAAGCTCCCCGTCGTGCGCCTCGACCATCGCGCGCGGCACCCCGGCAAGCTCGGCCGCCTGCCGATACACCGCGGCGTAGGACTCGCGGGCGAGCGAGAACGTCAGCGGGAGCGTGATCCCGGGGTAGCTCTCGACGATGTTGGAGTTGTCCCAGATCGTCCTCCGCCCTGCGGCCGGCGCGGTGATCGGACGCGACTGCAGCACGTACAGCGTCGACCCGGCCCGCGCCCACTCGACGTCCTGCGGCGCGCCGAGTTCGCGCTCGAGGCGCCGGCCGAGGCGGCCGAGCTGGCGGAGCACGTCGAAGGGAAGGAGGCCGTCGCGCGCGCTCGCGGGCGAGGGCGCCAGCGTGCCGCGGTCGACGTAGTACGTGACGCCGTCCGCCGCGCCGCGGACCAGCGCATCGGCGAGGCCACGGGTCGCGGACACCACCATCCGGTCTCCGCCCGCCGAGTCTGCCGTGAAGAGGACGCCCGCGGTGTCGGCCTGGACCATGCGCTGGACGATTACGGCCATCCCGCCGACGGCTTCGACGCCGTGGACCCTGCGGTAGGCGATCGCCCGGTCGCCGTACGCCGAGGCCCACACCGCGCGGATCGCGTCGGCGAGCGCGGCCTCGCCCTCGACCGAGAGGACGCTGTCGAACTGGCCGGCGAAGGACCGGATCGCACCGTCCTCGCCGATGGCCGACGAGCGCACGGCCACGCATCCGCCACCGAGGGCCGCGTACGCCGCGCTGATCTCACCCCACGCGGCCTCGGGGATACGCGCCGCGCCGATCGCGCGTCGTATCTCCGCGGCGTCGCGACCATCGCGATCCCAGCGATCGATGTTCTTCGAGACCGCGGCATCCGCGCGCAGGTGTTCGAAGGCGGTGCTCGAGACGACGAAGAACGGCGGGACGGCGTGGCCGCGGGCCGCGAGCGCCGCGAGCGTGTCCGCCTTCGCGCCGACGTCCCGGTCCCCCCGTGCGCCCACGGACGGAATGACGACGCGCGGGTCAGCCACGTGCCACCGCCGCGATGAGGATCGCGTAGGGTCCGAGGACCGAGGCCGGCAGGATCGCCCGCTCGAGCAGCGACGCGAGCCGCTCGGTCGGGCGCGTACCGAACCGCGCGAGCGCGACGGCGGTCGCACCGCCGATCATGACGACACCGGCCGCGAAGCCCGCACCGAGACCGAGCGTCCCGCCCAGGGCGATGGCGAAGGCCACCTGCGCCAGATCGAGACCGAGCAGCAGCCCCGTGACGCCCGCGATGCCCAGGTGCTTCGAGTACGTGTAGACGCCGGGCGGCTCGGCACCCGGTGCGTGGACCTTGCGCGCGATCTCGAGGATGAGCCCGCCCGCGTAGCTCGCCGCGATGAACAACACGAACGGCGCGGCGACCACACCCGCCCCATCCAGCACGGTCGCGTACGCGTAGAGCGCGAGCAGTGGCAGGACGGGCATATGCACGAGCGTGTAGACGAGGAAGTTCGCTCGCAGCGAGGTGCCGGCGAAGAACTCGCGGTACATGAGGAACGTGAACGCGAGCACGGCGACGAACGCCACGAGCGCCGGCGGCGGCAGGAGCGCGTTGAGCAGCAGCTCCGCCGCGATGACAACGGTGCCGATCACGCGGACCTCGGAGAGCGTGATGAGCCCGCGCGGGACGGCACGGTCCGGGAAGTGGCGCGCGTCATGGGTCGCGTCCTTGATCTCGTCCATGAGCCGGAGGTGCAGGAAGACGAGGAAGACGGTGACGACGCCGATCGCCGTGAACGGCGTCAGCGCCGGCGCGCCGGTGAGCCGCGCGGCGGCGAGGGCGGCGGCGAAATAGAAGAGGCCGACCGCGGTCGCGTACTCCACCGGTGGGAACCGCTCGCCGAGATACGTGCCGAAGCGGCGGGGCAGCGTTGCCGGCGAGAGCGACCTCGCCGTCGTACCGGCTATCGGTGCGACACGCTGGGGCGCCACCGCAGGTACCACGCGCCGAACGCGATCCAGGACGGCCACGAGTCGCGCTTCAGCGCCCTGAAGACCTTGCGCTGGTACATCACGGCGTCGGCCACCGAGAGATCGAACGTCCGGCGCGCACGGCCGTGCAGGCCGGGGATCACCAGCCACTGGCTGCTCGCGTGGATGAGCGTGTGTGTGGCGTGGTCCTCCTCTGCCGGCGCGGGGCTCTCGAGACGGACGTGGATCAGAGACTCGATCCCCGCGAGACGGCGCAGGATCGGATTGGCCAGCATCGGCGTGCGCAGGGTCGCCTGGGTCGCCGGCGAGAACAGCGCCTTGACCGCACGGTACTGCGCCAGGGCGTCGAGATCGCCCGACGCGGCCGCGCTCGCGAACCGCTGGACCTGCGACGACTGCAGCTCGACGGTGAAGTCGGTGGTCGACTCGTTGAGCGTCGGCTCGAAGTCGACCCGATCGCCGCGATGGATGCAGGTGAAGCTCTCGCCGGTGTCGACCACGCGGACGCCCGCTCGCTCGAACGTGCCCTTGAAGAATCCGATCACCCGCGGGTCCTGGGTGACCGTCTGCCACTGCTGAAGACTGCTTGCCATCGCTCCCTCCCCGGGCGCGCGCGACGGCGAGACGCTAGGCCGGTCCTGATGGTCGCGTCAATGCCCGACCGAGGATCATTTCGGGGCCGTCGATGCGTGGCCTCGGATGCGATCGATGAGGGCGATGAGGTCTCCACCGTCGTCGGCGACTTCGCGCGCCGCAGCGCGGCTTTCGCCCGCGATCACGTGTTCCCGCAGCGTGGCAGCGGGAATGAGCGGCTCGGCGAGATTCGTCTCGTCACGATCCACGCCGTACCGGTCGCGCACCGCGCAGCGGATCGCGGCCCAGCGAACGATCCGGTCGCGGTCCGCGACCGGAAGCGTCATGTAGGCCGCGAGATCGTTCAGCGCGGCGCGGTACGGGCGGAGGGTCCGCTCCTCGGTACCGCGCGGATGGTCGCGCGCGACGTTCAGCTCGCGATCGCTGATCACGCCGAGGTCCGATCCTCTTCAGCCGGCTCCACGCCGCCGTCGTTCGCGCCCGGTAGGAGGAGCATCCACCCGAGGAACAGCGCACCGACCTCGACGGGACCGATGAATATCGGGTAGAGGTCCAGTGGCCCTCGCACGACGTACGCGCCGCTGACGATCCCAAAGATGAACGGCCATTGCCCGCTCAGCCAGAAAACGGTGGCGATGATCACGAACGCGATCAGCGGCCGCGAGCCTGCGGCTCGCCGTCGGATGACGGCGCCGGCAGCGAGCATGCTCGCGGCGACCCAGCCGAGGCTGATCGCGAGATTCGCGGTCGGATCGCGGGTCGGCGCGAACGTGAGCCGCCACAGCCCGAAGAGCACGGTCTGTGACAGGACGGCCGCGCCGCCCGCGGCCAGGACCGGGTTGGTCCCGATCGGTCCGCTGATCACGACGCGCGCGACCGCGACGCTGATCGGCACGCCCGCCAGGATGTAGAGCTCCGGTAGCACGAGCCTCGTCGGAGAACAGTCCTGGGCTCCGCCGAGATCGTTGCAGGTCCGCACGAAGAATGGCAGCTCCGCCACGAGCACGAAGAGCGCGTTGGCGGCGAGCCCGACGGCGTACCACAGGAGCCCAGGGCGCCCGCCCGCGCGGATAGCCACGGCGATCCCCAGCGCCGCGCCCCCGATCATGAATGCCGCGGTCACCGATGAAGCCGCATCGCGGAAGCCGGCCGTCCGGATCACCGTCGCGATGCCGTTGCCCGCGACCGCGCAGAGCCACGCCATGCCGAACGCGGAGACGGCCGCCCAGCGGGGATCCTCGCGCGACACGACGAGTCGACGGGGCAGCGAGGCGAACGCACGTGCCGCGAATGGGAACTCGGCCGCGAGGCCCTGGCGCAGCATCGGCACCTATTGTGAAACCGTGACGATGGAAGACGCCGCGGCCGAGCGCGACATCCTCGTGCTGGCAAAGACCGTCGCCGCCGACTCCTTTCCGGTCGAGCGTCCCGGGGTCATCGGCGTCGACCGCGAGACCGGCCGGCTCGAGCGGCTCACTCCGTTCCGCTGGAAGGGCGCCGACACCGACCCGCCGCTCCTGCGCTGGTCCTGGATCCACGTGCGGACGTCCGTCGCGGACCGCGACCCGCGGCCGGAATCGCGGAACGTGAGCGGTGAGGTCACCGCGACCGCGTATGTGGATCCGAAGGACGCGTGGCGGCTTCGATGGCCGTTCGTCCGCGCGCATCTCCTCGGCTCGCTCGAGTCGATCCAGCAGCTAGCTCGCGACGGTGCCGCGACCGCCGGGTTCATCCGCCCGGCGATCTACGAGTCGGACGTACTGCAGCTCCCGCTGCGGTTGCGGTTCAAGTGCGAGAGCGATGACTGCACGGGCCCGCACGAGCTTCCGGTGCTCGACTGGGAGCTCCACGAGATGGCGCGCGCGTCACGCGAGCGCCACGGGCAGCAGTGGGCGACGAAGTTCCGCGAAAGCTGGGGCCGGCCGCTGTTCGAGAAGTACGACGTCCACGTGCTCGTCTCGTCCTACGCGCAGGCGCCGACGAAGTTCTACGTCGCGGGCCTGTTCTACCCGCCGCGTGCCCCCGAGGATGCCCACCTGCATGCCCATCACGTCGCGCATCGCGAGCACGCGCACGAGGGAACCCTCTAGGCGGGTATCAATCTCTTCGCGTCGACATCGGTGCGCTTCAGACCGATCTCCTCGTCCTTCCCGTGATAGCCGTGGGGGAAGAGCTTCAACAAGAGGTATGTGCCGGTGGTCGGGTCATCGCTACGCTCCAACACGAGGGCCGGCCCCCATCGGGAATCGAACTTCGCGCCCACGTCCGGCCGTGGCGTGTCGCTCTCGAAGCCCGCGCGGTCCCACTGCAGGACCGCGTAGCTGCGCACGATGCGCTCCTCGTCGCCGCCCTCGTCGGGCCGCCAGGCGTGCGCGGCATCGTGCTGGCGCTGACAGACCGCGGGCGACCCCGAGAACATCGTGACCCACTTGAAGACGTCGGCATCCTTTGACTGCGCACCCTGCGGGAACGCCTTCTTGTGGAGCGCCTCGCCCTTGGTGCAGAGGTAGTAGAAGAGCACGAGCGCATTATGGGGAAATGCGCACCTCGAAGATCGTGGCGGCGGGCTCGACGATCCGCGTCATCGAGGACGGTGAGGGCGAGCGCTCGGTGCTCTTCGTCCACGGCGTCGGCGGCTGGGCGGAGAACTGGAGCGAGGTCATCGAGCGCGTCGCGGCCTCGGGCCGGCGGGCGATCGCCTTCGACCTACCGGGCTTCGGCGAGAGCAGTCCCGTCCGCCGCGCGCGCTACTTCGATCCAGAGGCGCCGTTCTACGCGGCCGTCGTCGACGGCGTCCGGCGTGCGCTCGGGCTGCACCGACCACATCTCGTCGGCCATTCGCTCGGCACCGGTGTCGCGTTCGTCAGCGCCGTGACGGACCCCGACGCGTTCAGCTCGCTCGTCCTCGTGGCGCCGGGCGGGCTTGGCAGCGACATCGCGCCGTTCCTCAGGCTGTGGTCGCTCCCGGGTTTGGATCTCGTGATGCGCGCGCCGCGGCCGCGGTTCATCCGGCGCGCCGTGCTGCGCTCGTGCTTCGCCGACCCGACCCGGATCCCGGCGCATCTCTACGTCAGACTCGATCGGTACGACGACACCGATCCCGAGACGATGCGGGTGATGCGGCAGGTCGCGACGCTTCGCGGCGTCCGCTCCGATCTCCGTCACTCGTGGATCGCCAGGGCCGGGCGGTTCACCGGTCCGGTCCTCGTCGTCTGGGGCGCCGCGGACAACGTGATCCCCGCGTCGCAGGCGCGCGCGCTGGGCTCCGCGTTCGCCGAGCACGAGCTCGCGGTCATTCCGGATGCCGGCCACCTCGTGATGGCCGAGCAGCCCGACGCGTTCGCCGACGCGCTGCTCCCGTTCCTCGACCGCGTCGAACGCAACGACGGCGGCGCTCCTACCATGGCGTCCGGAGTGGCACATCAAGAGCGGTAGCCAGGTCGCTCCACCGGGCGCGACGACATCACCGGCGCACCTCCGGCTCAGCCCCGCGGAGATCGTTTCCGACTACCGGCTCGCGTTCCGATCGCGGGTCGCGAGCGTGGCGGGCCGCCGCGAGGTCCTCACCGGCAAGGCCCCGTTCGGCATCTTCGGCGACGGGAAAGAGGTCGCCCAGCTCGCGATGGCGAAGGTGTTCCGTCCGGGAGACTGGCGCTCGGGCTACTACCGGGATCAGACATTCATGTTCGCGACCGGGATGTCGGACCTCGCGCGGTTCTTCGCCCAGCTCTACACGAACACCGACGTCGCCGCGGATCCCGCGTCGGCCGGCCGGCAGATGGTCAGCCACTTCGCGACCCGTCTCCTCGATGCCGAGGGCCGGTGGACGCGCGTCGGCGAGGCGATGCAGTCGGCGGCCGACCTCTCGCCCGTCGGCGCGCACATGCCGCGTTCGCTCGGCCTCGCGTACGCCTCCAAGCTCTACCGCGCCGATCGCGCACTGCGCGACGCCGCACCGGGCTTCTCGACCTCGGGTGACGAGGTCACGTTCGCGACCATCGGCAACGCCGGCACGAGCGAGGGCCTGTTCTGGGAGACGATGAACGCCGCGGGCGTTCTGCAGATCCCGCTGCTCGTGTCGGTGTGGGACGACGGCTACGGGATCTCCGTCCCGAACGAATACCAGACGATCAAGAGCTCGATCTCGGCGGCGCTCGCCGGGTTCCAACGCGAGCCGGGCACGACCGGCTTCGAGATCCGCGTCGTGAAGGGCTGGGACTACCCGGCGCTCGTCGACGCGTATGCCGAGATCAGCGAGCTCGTCCGGCGCGAGCACGTCCCCGCCCTCGTGCACGTGACCGAGATGACGCAGCCGCAGGGCCACTCCACGAGCGGCTCGCACGAGCGCTACAAGACGAAGGAGCGCCTCGCCTTCGAGACGACCGGCGATCCGATCACGCGGATGCGCGACTGGATGATCGCCGAGAAGATCGCGACCGCGGCCGAGCTCGACGCGTTCGCCGACGGCGACCGCAAGGCCGTCGAGTCCGCGCGCGTCGCAGCGTGGGAGGCGTACCAGGGGCCGATCAAGGCCGAGCTCGAGCGCGCGCAGGGGCTCATCATGCGAGCCCAGCAGGAGTCGCCCGACGTCCGGCTCGCCGACGTCATTGCGGAGCTCGCCGACCCGTTGGAGATCAGCCGGCGGGTCGTGCAGTCGGCCGCGCGCCGTGCCGCCTACGCGGTCCGCGGACGCGACGGCGCCGCGGCCGGAGCGCTCCGCGGGTTCGTGAAGGAGTACGCGGAACGGAACGACGAGCGCTACCTGTCATTCCTGTACAGCGCCTCGCCCGACTCGCCGCTCAAGGTCGCGCCGATCGCGGCCGAGTACTCGGATCGCTCGGAGAGCATCGACGGGCGCATCGTGCTGCTTCGCAACTTCGATCTGAACTTCGCGCGAGACCCACGCCTCTTCGTGATGGGGGAGGACGTCGGCAAGCTCGGCGACGTGAACCTCGTGTTCGAAGGGCTGCAGGCGAAGTACGGCGAGCGGCGCTTCACCGATACCGGGATCCGCGAGGCGACGATCCTCGGCCAGGGCATCGGTGCCGCGCTCCGCGGGCTCCGGCCGATCGTCGACATCCAGTACCTCGACTACCTGCTCTACGCGCTCGAGATCGCGAGCGACGATCTCGCCCCGCTCCACTACCGGACGGCGGGCGGGCAGAAGGCGCCGGTGATCATCCGCACGAAGGGCCACCGCCTGCAGGGGATCTGGCACACCGGCTCGCCGATGTCGGTCGTGCTGAACGCGCTGCGCGGCATCTACGTCGCGGTCCCGCGGAACATGGTCCAGGCCGCGGGCTTCTACAACACGTTGTTCCGCGGCGACAACCCAGCGGTCCTCATCGAGGTGCTGAACGGCTACCGCCTGAAGGAGCGCGTTCCCGACAACCTCGGCGAGTTCCGGTTGGCTCTCGGCGTGCCCGAGGTCGTGCGCGCGGGGAGCGACCTCACGATCGTCACGTACGGTGCGCTGGTGCGGGTCGCGCTCGAGGCGGCCGAGACGCTGGCGGCCATGGGCGTCGATGCCGAGATCGTCGACGTGCAGACGCTGAACCCATTCGACGTGAACGGCGTAACCGCGCGATCGCTCGGAAAGACGAACGCGCTCCTCGTCGTCGACGAGGACGTCCCGGGCGGCGCGTCGGCGTACATCCTCCGAGAGGTCCTCGAGCGGCAGCGCGGCTTCGAGCATCTCGATGCGCCGCCGCGCACGCTGACCGCGGCGGAGAACCGCGCGCCGGTCGGCGTCGACGGCGACTACTTCGCGAAGCCGAACCGCGAGCAGATCGTCGAGGCCGCGTACGGGATCATGCGCGAGCGCCGGCCCCGTGACTTCCCCGACCTTCGCCTAGGCTGAGAGCGTGACCGAGAAGAGCAACATCCAAGCGGTCCACGACACCATGCGCGACGAGTTCCGGCGCGACGAGCGGGTCATCATCCT
>Ga0070698_100000539_pt1 | contig 40506 bp, 35 predicted proteins | sample KBSK1502metaG_FD_65477 | JGI IMG/M metagenome (GOLD analysis project Ga0070698, IMG submission 65477) | Corn, switchgrass and miscanthus rhizosphere microbial communities from Kellogg Biological Station, Michigan, USA - KBS K1-50-2 metaG | ecosystem: Host-associated > Plants > Roots >...
TTCGATTGTCGGGCTCCGAGCGAGTCGGCGATTTCGATTGTCGACGAACCGGCCTCGAGACTCAGCGATTGGATCGACGCGCGGCCGATATGACCCACGTGGGTCATCGCATCGTGGCCACCGTCGACGAGAGGCCGGCTCCGAGCGAGTCGGCGATTTCGATTGTCGACGAACCGGCCTCGAGACTCAGCGATTGGCCGATCGACGCGCGGCCGATATGACCCACGTGGGTCATCGCATCGGTCGCCGATCGAACGCGACCGCGACGACTCACGTGGGTCATAGCATCGGTCGCCGATGGCCATCTCGACGAGAGGCGGGCTCCGAGCGAGTCGGCGTTTTCGATTGTCGACGAACCGGCCTCGAGACTCAGCGATTGGCCGATCGACGCGCGGCCGATATGACCCACGTGGGTCATCGCATCGGTCGCCGATGGCCATCGTCGACGAGAGGCGGGCTCCGAGCGAGTCGGCGATTTCGATTGTCGACGAACCGGCCTCGAGACTCAGCGATTGGCCGATCGACGCGCGGCCGATACGACCCACGTGGGTCATCGCATCGGTCGCCGATGGCCATCGTCGACGAGAGGCGGGCTCCGGTCGCGTCGCCAGCGTCACGAGAGGGCGACTCCGGGCGAGCCCGTGCTTCGGATTCTCAACGGCCTGCCTCGGTGAATCCGGAACCCACCAGTCTTCATCACGGCGCGTCATTTCTCCGCTATGACCCATGTGGGTCATCACACCCGTCGCCGATCGAACGCGACCGCCGAGAAATCCGCGACGCGACCGCTATGACCCACGTGGGTCATCGCGTCGGTCGCCTATCGAACGCGACCGCGACGACCCACGTGCATCATCGCGTCGGTCGCCGATCGAACGCGACCACGACGACTTCATCGCGGAGGAATCGAACCGCGACCGCTATCACCCTCACCACCCGGGCCCCGACCGCTCGCCAGTGGGTGGGATCACCGAACGCATTTGCGGATTGAGCGTCTCCGGCGGCTCGCCACGTGCGACGGATTCGACCATCCGACCGAGGAGCTCGAAGCGATCGAGCCATTGTGGATACCAGCTCGGATCGTTCCAGTCGCTGCCGTCCTTGGCTCGCGCGCGCTCGATCGCGACCGGAATCGCGGCGAGAAGAAGCTCGCGATTGTGCGGCGTGAGCTCGCGAACATCGATGCGACCCATGCCGGGACCTTGCTCCGAGCAGCGCTGCTCGAGCAGCCATGCGCGAAGCACCTCATCGGTCAGCACCTCGGCGATTTGCTCGAGGCCGGCATCGAATGCCCAGCTCGCCGGCGCCCACGCGCGCCCATCATCGAGGATCAGAAACCCACCCATTCGGTGATGGTAGCGTGCGTGCTAGCTACGAGCGTGGACCTCGCCGCCCTCGATAGCCGCCTCGATACGATCGGCGCACAGCGGTTCCGCGCGAAGTTTCACCTCGCGGCGGGCAGTCGCGATCGATCGATCGCGATGGTGCGCGGCCCGGCGGCGATGCGGCAGCACGCGCACGACATCATCGCGAAGCGCCTCGCGCCGGCGCAGCCCCATAAGGACGGCCGGCAGACGCCCTATCGCGGGCATCCCGTGTTCGTCGCGCAGCATGCGACCGCGACCTGCTGCCGGTCGTGCCTGCTTCGCAACCATCAGATCGAGAAGGGGCGCGAGCTCACGGCGGCGGAGCAGGCGTACGTCGTCGACCTGATCTGCCGCTGGATCGAACGCGAGCTGCTCCGAAAATAAGAACGGGCTCTGCTTTCGCAAAGCCCGTTTGCTCAACGTACCAGCGCGTCCGGAGACGCCCTGGGTCCGGGAGGCAGCTACGAACGAACCTCCTGTGAGCGGGTACAGTGACGTTTCATGTTCTTTCTTCCTCCCCTGGCATAAAGCCAGAGCCCGACAGCGCGGCCCGCCAGCAAAATTGCAGCGGCTCCCGGCATCGGGCCTTCATAATGGGCACTACGGCCCGTCTCGAGGCCCACTTCTCGCGGTGTCCACATGGTCATCGCGTGTGTACTCGGCGGCCAGCACCGGCCGCACTTTGAGTTTAGGGCATGTATCGATCCGGCGCCAGCATCGGGAGTGAGATACGTGCTATGAGCCCGCCGTGACGACCCGCCCGAGCAAGCAACTCGACACGTTTCCCAATCCGCGGCGTGGGCGCGCGTATCACATTGCGTTCGAGTGTCCCGAGTTCACGTGTTTGTGCCCCATGACGGGACAGCCGGATTTCGCCACGATTCTCATTGACTACGTACCGGACGAGCTGTGCGTCGAGCTCAAGAGCCTGAAGCTCTATCTGTGGAGCTACCGCGATGAGGGCACGTTCCACGAAGCGGTGACGAACCAGATTTGCGACGACCTCGTCCAGGCGATCGCTCCGCGATCGATCACGGTGACTGGCAAATTCTGGGTGCGCGGCGGAATCACGACGACGGTGACGGTCACGCATTCGAAGTGAGCGCCCAGCGTCTGCGGAAAAGCTCCATGCTGCGCGCCGACGACACGCGCCGATTCCATGCATCGCGCATTTGCGAGCGGCTCGCGTGATGCACGCCTGTCGGACCATGGCTACAGCACAAGTTCCGAATATTCACACGCCAGCAGCAGCGCGCTGGCTATCGGGGTTTCTCCCGATCTTTTTGTTCGTCGCGCTGATGGGCATCATCATGCTCGCGTACCCGTACATCACGGGCTAGTCGAACCCACAGCGAACACGCGTACCTGTTGGCTGCATCCAACGAGGCCGCGCTAAGTATCAACGTATGCGTCTCGCGTTGCAGGCATATGGATTGCTCGCGCGCAACGCATGCTGCGTGCGATTGGGATCGCGCTTCTGCTCGTGGGCTGTCAACTCGGAGGCGACGGCCACGGTGGCGATGACACGCCCGGCGGCGACGACGACGGCTCGTCGGGCGACGGTGGTGGCAGCAACACCGAGAGCGGCGTGACATGCACCGAAGCAACGGGCATCAGCGGCATCGCGAAGGTGCTGATGTGCTCGCCGATCGGCATGGAGGGCAAGACCGGGACACCGGCCGCGCTCGTCATCGCGCTTCACGGCTACACGCAAACGGCCGACGAATTCAAGACGACGTCGGAGTGGCACGTGCTCGCGGGACGCTATCGGTTCTACGTCGCGTTCCCGCAGACGAACGGCGATCTCGTCAACGCCGGCGGTAGGCCCGCCGCGTGGAAGTGGTGGAAAGACTTTTCGGCGTGGACGCGCACGAGCTTCAATCCGCACTTCAAACCGATCAACGACGTGGTCGCGAAGATGAAGGCCGAGCACGACATCGATCCGGATCGCGTTTTCATCGCCGGGCTCTCGGCGGGCGGCTACATGACGACGCTGATGCTCGCGTGCTTCCCCGATATCTACGCGGCGGGCGCCTCGTTCTCGGGCGGCCCGCACAATTGCGATCTGAAGTGCACCGACAGCGACAAGCAGCAAGATTGGACGCGGCCGCCCGGGTACATCGCGCCGACCGCCGCCGACGTGAAGAACGCGTATCCCGCGTACTGGAACGATGCGACGACGCGCAAGCCGCGCCTCGCCGTGTTTCACGGTGGACTCGATCAAGCCGTCAAGCCGATCAACCTCGACGATGCGATGCATCAGTGGACCGGCGCGCTCGGCATCGATCAGACGCCGGATAACGGCAGCCTTGGTGCGCCGGCGCAGCTCGGCAGCTACGACTACAAGTTGTACGCAGCGGGAAGCGGTGCCGGCGTCGCGACGCTGCTGATGAGTGACTTGGGCCACGGCTTTCCGGTAAAGCCAGGTGCGGCAACCGAAGAAGGCGGAACCGATCCGTATCCGACGAAAGTCGCCGCCGACTGCAACAACATCACGGATCCCAACTGCAAACAGGACTGGACGAACACCGGCAACATCTACGGCGCGTACTGGGCGGCAAAGTTCTTTGGCCTGATTCCTTGAGTGCAAACGCGGTAGAGTCGCGCCGCGATGAGAGCTTGGATCGCAACATGGCTTGCGGTCGCAGCGTGCGGAGACAACGAGGTGGCGATAGGTCCGCCGCTCGAACACGCGGATCGCTTGTTCATCGGTGCGCACCTCGACGACGAGACGATCTTCATGCAGCCCGATGTTGTCGATGCGGTGCGCACCGGCTCGATGATGACGGTGTTCGTCGCATCGGGAGATCCGATCAAGGGCGATGGTCACGCGCTCGACCTGTTTGAATGGGCGATGGGCGAGTATGGGGCGGTCGCGGAGTCCAGCGATTGGGCGTGCGGCTACCTGACGATCGCCGACGCACCGATCCATCACTGCCGCTTGCGCGATCGGCCAGTGTCGCTGGTCGGGCTCGACCTCACCGACGGCGGCATCGATGGCGCGCGCCGCGAAAGCTTGCTGCATCTGATCGACGGCACGATTCCGACACTGCCGATCCTCGGGCCGATTCGCGGCGACGCGACGAACGACAGCATCGTCGGCGAGCTGTCCGCGATCATCGCGGCGACGTCGCCACACGAGGTGCATACGCTCGACCTCGCCGGCACGCACGGGCGCGACCACTCGAGCCACTTGATGGCAGCGGGGTATGCGTTTTGGGCAATGGCGAAGGTGGGCTATACGGGGCCGTTGTATTGGCACCGCGGCTACAACGTCGCCGACGAGGCGGTAACGCTCGATGGCGATGTGTTCGAGCGATCGAAGTGGATGCTCGGATTTTTCGAGGCGTGTTACTTCGGCTGCGCGCCGTGCGGCACGACATGCGCGACACTCGACCCGACGCACGAGATCTGGCTGCGCCGACAATACGGCTCGCGACGGCAGCTCGACGTGCGCGGCATGCTCGCGCACGACGGCACGTGTTTGACGATCGGCGAGAGCGGCGCAGCGCTCGGCGACTGCGCGACCGCGCCGGTGTTCGAGCTCGGCAGCAACGGCCAGCTGACGACCGGCGATGGGATGTGCCTCGCGAGCACGAGCGATGGCGCTGTCGTCACCGAAGTGTGCGACTACAGCGCGGCGCAATATTGGATGCTCGACGGCGAAGGTCTGATCTGGAACGGCCGGCTACCGCTGCCGGCAGCCGAGATGGACTACGACCACGTGCGATGCCTCGCCGCGGATCCGATTGGCGCGCCGACGTGCGGCGAGAGTCTTCAGCCGCGCTGGGAATTTCAGGGCACGCGATAGACAGCAAACACGTCGTTCGCGTAGACGGCGGGGCCATTGCCGGTCGCTGGGACGCGCACGACGACGTAGTTCGCTGCGAAGTGGTGCGCGACGGTTACGAGCTCGCTCGGCGACAGCTTCGCGTAGCGTGCGACGACGACGTCTTGCGTGCGGACCGACTCGGCGAGCACGAGCGCGCACAGTCGGCGATACCACGCGACGAGGAGATCGGAACGCAGCGGCGGTGACTTGAGATCGACAACGATCGAGCGTCGTGCGAGCAGGCGAAACCGGCCGAGCTCGGGCGGCACGACGAACAATGCGTCGACGGCGGTGCTGTCGCGCGCCCACGTCGCGAGCGCGAGCTCGCTCGGCGTCGCTTCGCGTCGACCGGTGAGGCCGCGGCCATGCGGACCGATCCACAGCGCGGCGAGGATCACGGCGATCGCGAGCACGGTCGCGGTGTGGCGCACGAGCGCGAGCGCGAAGATGCACGCGGCAAGTGCGATCGCGAATGGCGAGGCGTGCAGATAGAAGAACGTCGCGACGATCGCGGGCGCCGACCACGCCGCGACAGTCCAGCGAACGTGTTGCACGAGCGCGACGACGACGATCACCTGACACGCGAGCTGGCCAAACGGCGCGACGCGTGCCCACCGCACTTGCGCGATGCCCTGCAGCGCGGGGATCGTTGCGAGCGCCGCGGTGACGATCGCGAGCGCAGCCGCGGTGACCGCGAAGCGCCACAGAATCGTCAGCGCGGGTTGCGGAGAGATCGCGGGCGCGGGTTGCGAAGAGACCTCGCGCAGCGCGGGTTGCGGCGCGACCGCGCGCAGCGCGGGCTGCGGAGAGAGCGCGCGCAGCGCCGCAAACGCCGCGACGAGCCACAGCGCGAGCTCGGGGATGCGCACCGCGAGGTGCGAGCCAGCGTAGTGTCCCGGCGCATGAAACTCGACGAGGATCCGCACCGCTTCATCGCTCGCGCCGGCGGCTGCCCACAAATCGGGCGCGACGCATGCGAGCACGATCAACTGCGGTACGAACAGCGAAACGGCGCGCACTCCGACGCCGCGACGAGCGAGACCCGCGATCGCGAACAGGCCCAGCCCGAGCACGAGAAAATTCGGGTGCACCGCGCCGGCGAGTGCGAGCGCGATACCGCACACGAGATACCGCCCACGCACGAGTGCCGCGAGCGCGACGAGCCAGCCAAGCGTCGCGAGCGACGATGGCTGCAGATACGGCGTGAACAGGTAACTGCCGCCCATCGCGCGGCCCATCGTCAGCGTTGAAAAGCCGGCGACGATCCAGAATGCGCGCAGGTCCGTCGAGACGGCGTCGACGAGCCACGCGAGCGCGATGTAGATCGCGATCATCACGAGCACGTGCGCCGCGAGCATCGCGACGACGCCCTCGGGATCGAGGCGATAGAGCCATTGCGCGAGCCAGCCGAACGCGGGCAGGTAGGGTGGCGTCGCGACGAACCAATCGCGCGTGAACAGCTCGGGCTCTGCGCGATGCAGCGGATCGAGCAGGTACGTCGCTTGGTTCGCGCTGCCGATCGGCGCGGTGAACGCGAGCGCGAGCAGCACGGCGGTCGCCGCGATCGCGAGCGCGCGCCAGCTCATCGCACGAACAATAGTTGGTGATCGCCGAGTGTGCGCTCGCTAAACGCCGCCTCGCTGAATGCGAGGTAGAGCAGCCACGTGCGGATGAAGCGCGTGTCAAAGCCGAGCGCGCGCACGTCGGGTAGCGCGGCGACGTAGCGCTCGCGCCACGCGCGCAGCGTTGGCGCGTAATCGGGACCGATGTCGTCGCTGCGCGCGATCGAAAGCGGCGCGCACGCGGCGCGGATCGCGGCGAGCGAAGGGATGAGAGTGCCCGGGAACACATACGTCTGCATCCAATCGACGCGGCGACGATACGTCTCGAAGCGATCATCGGGCATCGTGATCGTCTGCACGGCAAGCAGCCCGCCCGGCGCGAGCGCGCGCGCGCAGGTCGCGAAGAATGTCGGCAAGTGCGCGTCGCCCACCTGCTCGAGCATTTCGATCGACACGATCTTGTCGAAGCGACCCGTGACGTCGCGATAGTCGCGATACTGCACGGCGACGCGATCGGCGAGCCCTTCGGCAGCGACGCGCGCCGAGGCGAGCTCGTGCTGTTCGCGCGAGAGCGTGATCGCGGTGACGCGGCAGCCGCGCGTCTTCGCCGCGTGGATCGCCATGCTGCCCCAGCCGCAGCCGATCTCGAGCAGATGATCGCGCGGCGCGAGCTCGAGCCAGTCGCACATTCGATCGAGCTTCGCGCGCTGGGCGTCTGCCAGTGACATGTTGGGAGAGGGCCAGATCGCGCACGAATACGTGAGCGTCTCGTCGAGGAACAGCCGGTAGAAGCGGTTGCCGAGATCGTAGTGCGCGTGCACGTTGCGCTCCGCGCGGTCGCGGCGTCGGCGATAGCGCACGAGTGCGGGCAGCTGGGCGATCCGCGTGAGCGGCGACTCGACGCCGCGCGCGGCCGTCGCGCGCAAGGCGACGCGCAACAGGCCGACGAGGTCGTCGCTCGACCATTCGCCGGCGACGAACGATTCGCCTGCGCCGAGCTCGCCGCGCAGCGCGAGGCGCAAGAAAACGCGGTCGTCGTGGATGTACGCGCGCGCTTCGGCCGGGCCCGCGTCGCTGATGCGGGCGGCCGGGCCGGCATCGCCGACGAACGCGCGCCCCTCGCCGATGCGGGCACGCGTCTCGCCCGTGCCGGCATCGCCGATGCGGACGGTTTCGCCCGTCGGCATGACGAGGTCGAGCCGGCCTCCGCGCCAGCTCGCACGCAGCTGGTGCAGCGCGAGCCTGCGCACCGCGTTTGCAGCCGGCTCGATCCACGGATGCGCGAGGACCTCGGAAACCACCCGCGCCGACCTTACACCAACGGACGGTGATCGGGCCCGGGTCGCCGATATGGCACGCCGGCCAGACGCAGCTTGAAGGCTTCGAAATGGATGAGCGCGATCACCTGCGCGGTCATGAGCGGGTAGCGGATCGCGGCCGCGAGCAGCGCGCGGTCGGAGAGCGGCGTGCGTGTAGCGGTGAGCCGCGCGGTCAGCACGCGCGTGTCGTCGCGCGTGACGTGCATTTCGATCGCGAGCGATTCGCCATCGCACGGCACGGTGAACAAGAAGTCGTACGTCGCGGCGCCTGGCAGGAACGGCGACACGAACAGCTCGCGCGCGTGGCGGAAGCCTGCCCCGACCCGTTCGCGCGGGCCGAGCACGTAGCGCAAGCGACCTCCATACGTGTTGTTGACTTCGGCGATTGCCGACGACAGCTCGCCGCGCGCGTCGTAATCCAGGAAGAAGCTGACCGGGTTGAACGTGTAACCGAACACGCGGAGGTTCGTGACCAGGCGCGTCGTCGCGGGCGGGGGCAGCGCGTTCGCGTCGCGCAGCGCATCGAGGTCACCGCACAGTTCGCCGCGCGTGCGCTGCGTTGGCGAAATCGTCGCGGCGTAATCGCGCTCGTCGAATGCGAACAAGTTGGGACGGCGATGCGAGAACAGCCGCAGCTCGCGATGCAGGCGTGGCAGCTCGTCGAGATCGAGCGACGCGACGTACATCGGATAGCGAAACACGCGATGCAGATCGTGCCGCGCGTGCATCAGCTCGCCGCGATAGAGCGCCGAGCGAAAGCTCACGATGCCTCGCGCGCCGCATCGGCGAGCAGGCGCGAGCCGGCCCACCAGCCGGCGCGCATCGCGTCTTCGTGAAAGCCGAAGCCAAAATACGAGCCCGCGTAATACGTATGCGGCGGCCTCAGCTGCAACAGCTCGCGCTGCGCGGCGAGCGCCGCGGCATCGAACTGCGGATGCGCGAACGTGACATCGTGCCAGACGTCGCACGGCTCGCGCCGCGGGTTCAGCGTCACGAGGTACGGCCGATCCGGCAGGCCCTGCAGCCGCGTCATCGAATACGTCACCGCGACGCGACCCTCGTCGGGATCCGCGACGTAGTTCCACGCCGCGTGCGCCGCCTGCCGCCGAGGCAGAAAGGAGCGATCGCCGTGCAGCACGGTGCGGTTGTTACTGTAGCGGAACGCGCCGAGCAGCCGGCGCTCGTCGGCACTCGGTTCGGCAAGCAGGCGCAGCGCGGTATCCGCGTGCGTCGCGACGATCACGCGATCGTAATGCGCATTGTCGATCACGACGCCATCACCGGCGCGGTCGATGCGCGTCACGCCGGCGCCAAGCCGCAGCTCGAAGCGGCCGATCGCGCGCAGCCGCGCGACGAGCGCATCGACGTAGCGTCGGCTGCCGCCATCGACCGTGTACCAGCGCAGCGGGCGCACAGGCGACAGCATGCCGTGCTGATCGAGAAACCGCAGATACGTCACCGCCGGGAACGCACCGCACAGCGCCGGCGCGAGCGACCACAGCGATGCGGCGAGCGGCACGACGAAGCGCTCGCGAACATCGCGCGATACGTCGCGCGTGTACTCCGCGAGCGAGATGCGATCGATGAGCCCGCGCTGCAGGTCGCGGCGCGCGCTCCGCAAGAACGCGACGACCTGCGCGAGGAAACGCCAGTGCCTGCGATCGACGAGCAAGCGCCTGTCGGCGAACACCGACGACAGCGACTCGCTGCCCCACTCGATGCCATCGTGCGCGACCGAAAACGACATCGACGTCGGCCGCAGCGCGATACCGAGCTCGGCGAGCAGCTGGCAGAACATCGGGTAGCGCTCGCGATTGCACACGATGAAACCCATGTCGACCGCGACATCGTCAACACCGACGGTGTAGACGTGCCCGCCGGCGCGCGGCGCGGCCTCGTACATCGTGACGTCGTGGCGGCCCGCGAGCTGACGCGCGGCGGCCAAGCCGGCGATTCCCGAGCCGACGATCGCGACCTTCACGGCGCGACGATACACGGTAGACTCATCGTATGCGCGCGCTGGTGCTCGTGCTCTGCATCGGCTGTTCGAACGCCGACGGTGCGCCGAAAGCCGACTTCGCCTCGACGGTCAAACCGCTCCTCGAGAAGAAGTGCCAGCCGTGTCACTTCACCGGCGGCAAGATGTACGACCGTCTGCCGTTCGATCGCGCCGAGACGATCCGCAAGCTCGGCGAGAAACTGTTCACGCGGATTCGCGAGGAACCCGACCGCGCCGTGATCCGGGCATTCTTGGCTTCGTGACGGAGCTCGAGCTCGCTGGCCATCCCGCGCTGCTCGTGCGACCGCGCGGCGCGAAGGCACTCTACGTGCTCGCGCATGGCGCGGGCGCGGGCATGCGGCATCCGTTCATGGCCGCGATCGCCGACTCACTCGCGACGCACGCGATCGCGACGCTGCGCTGGGAGTTTCCGTACATGGCGGTGGGTAAGGCGCGGCCGGATGCAGCGCCCGTCGCCGAGGCCGCCGTGCGCTCGCTGTGGAACGCGGCCGGCAAGCGCTTTCGTGCGCTGCCGCGGTTCGCCGGCGGCAAGTCCTTCGGCGGCCGCATGACCTCGCGCGCGCACGCCGCCGAACCGCTCGCCGATCTGCGCGGCATCGCGTTCCTCGGCTTTCCGCTCCACCCTCCGGAGAAGCCCGGCATCGAGCGCGCCGAGCACCTCGCGCAGGCGCGCGGGCCACTGCTGTTCTTGCAAGGCACGCGCGACGACCTCGCGGACCTCGCGCTGCTGCGCCCCGTGATCGCCGAGCTCGGCGCCCGCGCGAAGCTTCACATCATCGATGGCGCCAATCACGCGTTCGAGGTGCGCGGCCGCAAGCACAATGATGTGATTGCCGAGCTCGCCCGCGCGATCGCGGAGTGGATCGAAGCTGTACTATGATCGCCTTGTGTGGACGAGTTACTCCGCGCGTCACGCTGCGCAGCTGATCGGGCTGCCGGAATCGGCCGTGCGCAGCTGCATTCGCGCTGGGCTCGTCGGTACGCCGGGCACGGTGCCTGCGCAGCTGTCGTTTCGCGATCTGTCGGCGCTGCGCACCGTCAAGGCGCTGATCGATGCGGGCCTGCCGCTGCCGCGCGTGCGTCGCGAGCTGCTCGCGATCCAGAAGCAACTTCCCGCGGGCACATCACTCGCCGAGCTGACGGTCGAAGCGCGCAATGGCCAGGTGCACGTGCGCGGCCAGTCGCCGCGCGGTGAAGCCGCAGGTCAGCTCGCGCTGCCGTTCGAAGCATCGATCGATACGCGCCCCGAGGGCGAGGTCCGCGAGCTGCCACGCCCTCCCGACGCACCGATGCCGATCGCGGTGCCGCCGGCGACCGCCGATCAGTGGCTCTCGCGCGCGCAGCTCCTCGAGGATCGCGACCCGTCCGCTGCGATCGACGCATACCGCCGCTCGCTGCGGTTACGCCCGGATTGCACCGAAGCGTGGATCAACCTCGGCCGGCTCTACGCCGAGAGCAGCGACGCCGATGCCGCGCGCGACTGCTTCAAGAGCGCGCTCGAGCTCGACCCAGCCGAGGCAACGGCCTACTACAATCTTGGAGTCCTCGCGCAAGACGGCGGCAAGGAGGCCGAAGCGATCGAGCTTTACCGTCGCGCGCTCGAGTTGGATCCGCAACTTGCCGAGGCGCACTACAACCTGGCCACGTTGTTCGACCAATCCGGCGACTCGCGAGCGGCGATCCGTCACATCAACGAGTATCGCAAGCTGACTCGGTGATCCGGCGCGGTACAATGGTTTCGTGAATGCCGGCAAGCGTCGGGTGCAGCGACGCCGTACATCGTGGTGGTGGGTCCTCGGCATCGGCGTGGTCGCGATCGGCGTCGGCATCGTGGTGGCCGTCTCTGTCTTCGTCCGCGTCGATAGCGGTCAGTGGCGCATGCCCGAGAAGGATGACTTCGTGCGCATCGCGCGCCGCTTCGACAACCGACCGTCGAAGACGATCTTCCTCGAGCGCCGGTCTGTCGAGTTGCGACCCGGCGATGACGACGCAGCGACCGGCGTGTCGAGCGTGCTCTCGCACGCCGCGAACAAGCCGGTGCGCACGCGCGGCTGGTCGGGCAGCGACGCGAAGTGGAAGAGTCTCGTCGCGTGCACGAAGAAACTGTTCGCGCCGTTCGACGTCACCGTCACCGACGTCCGCCCGCGCGACAATAACTTCGTGATGGTCGCCGTCGGCGGCAAGTCGGCCGACATCGGCGTCACCGATTCACATCACGTGTCGGGCCTCGCGCCGTTCAACGGCGGCGTGATTCCGCGCGCCGTGGTGTTCGCGTTCTCGCTCAGCGTCAACAACGACGTGCGCGCGACGTGCGACACGATCGGAATGGAAGTCGCTCACGCCTACGGTCTCGACCACGAGTACCACTGCAAGGATGTAATGACGTACCTGCCCGGCTGCGGCGCGAAGTCGTTCGTCAACGCCGATGCGCCGTGCGGCGAAAGCAAGAAGCGCAATTGCGAGGGCGGGGCGCGGACCCAGAATTCGTATCGCCGTCTCCTCGACGTGCTCGGCGCGCGCGGCTAAGCGACTTCGGCGAGCCGGCGCTCGAGGAAGCGGCGCTCGGGACCGGAGCCGACGCGCGCGAGCGCTTCGCGGTACGCAGCAGCGGCGTCGTCGCGGCGCCCGAGGCGGCGGAGCAGATCGGCGCGCGCGGCATGCCACAGGTGATAGTCCGCGAGGTCTGTGCCGAGCGGATCGATGAGCGCGAGGCCGGCGGCGGGGCCGCGCCACATCGCGATCGCGACCGCGTGGTTGAGCGCGATGATCGGGGTCGGCTTGCGACGATACAGCGTCGCGTAGAGCGCGGCGATTTGCATCCAGTCGGTGTCTTCGGCGCGCGCGGCCTGCGCGTGCAGCGCGGCGATCGCAGCTTGCAGCGAGTAGACGCCGGCGCCGCCGCGTAGCGCGATCGGCACGAGCTCGAGTGCTTCGGCGATCTGCGCGCGATTCCAGCGCGTGCGATCTTGGTCTTCGAGCAGCACGAGGTCGCCGCGCTCGTCCGTGCGCGCGTCACGTCGCGCGTCATGCAAGAGCATCAGCGCGAGCAGGCCTTTCGCTTCGTCGATCCCAGCTCGCCGGTCCTCGCTCGCGGCGCCGGCGGGTCCGGCCGCGCCGGCCCCGCCGGTTCCCCTGTCGGGCGCCGCTGCGCTCCTCCGGACCGGCTCGCCTCCCGTGAGCTCGACGAGCAGCTGGCCGAGCCGGATCGCCTCGCCGCATAGATCGCGTCGGATCCACTCATCGCCCGCGGTTGCCGCGTAGCCCTCGTTGAAGATGAGATAGATGACCTCCATCACGGCGTCGGTGCGGTCGGCCAACTGCGAGGCCTCCGGCACTTCGTATGGAATCTTTGCGTCGCGGATCTTCGTCTTCGCGCGCACGAGTCGCTGCGCCATTGTGACCGGCGAGGTCAAAAACGCGCGCGCGATCTCTTCTGTCGTGAGGCCGCCGAGCGTGCGCAGCGTGAGCGCGACCTGCGCCTCTTGCGCGAGCGCGGGATGGCAGCATGTGAAGATCAAGCGCAGTCGATCGTCGGGCACAGCGACGGTGACGAGCTCGCTCGACGCGGGTTGGATGTCTTGGCCGGCGACGATCTCGCGCAGCTTGACGCGGCGGCGAATCATGTCGATCGCTTTGAACCGCGCAACCGATACGAGCCAGCCGCGCGGCTCGTCGGGTGTGCCCTCGGTGGGCCAGCGGTCGAGGGCGGCCGCGAATGCATCCTGCACCGCCTCTTCGGCGAGCTCGAAGTCGCCGTTACATACGCGGATTACCGTTGCGAGCACGCGCGCCCGCTCGGCGCGAAACACGTCGGCGATGGCGGCAGCAGTCTGCACGCGACGAGCTTACTCGGAAGTGGTACGAACGCACCCTCATGCGCGCCATGCTCGTCGTCTTGGTCGTCGCGGCCTGCGGTCGCGACTCGAAGCCCTCCCAGCCCGCACCGTGTCCCGATCCGAATTCGGTCACGAAGACCGATCCGGCTGATGCGCCGGTCGCAAAGACGGTCATCGCCGATGCGAAGGCGAAGTGCGTCGCGAAGCACGGCGAAGCGCATCGCGCAGCGATCGAGCACGGCGTCGACCAAGTCGGATCGCTGTGGCGCGCGAGCGATGGCGACCTCGTCGCGTTCTGTATCGAGCAATTCCTCGTCGATCCAAAGGCGCGCGACGCGCTGTTCGAGCGCATGCAGGCCATGCGCGAGCAGATGAACGGCCACTTCCTCGAGCTCGGGCGCACCGCGCGCTGGGCCACCGAAGTCGACACCGGGCCGATGCTGCCCGTCGACACGCTACTCGCCGCATACGATCCGAGCGCGCACGCGATCGAGGACATGTTCAAGTCCAAGGTGGCGTTCGCCGCGCTACTCAACTTTCCGCTCACCACGCTCGCCGAGCGCCTCAAGGATGGCGAGAAGTACATCCGCCGCCAGTGGGCCGAGGTTCGGCTCACCGGCATGTTCGACACGCGTGTCCCCGGCGCGCTGCGCGCGGCGGCGAGTGCCGCCGAGGCCGCCGCCGATCAATACATCGCCGGCTACAACATCTGGATGCATCACGTGCTCGGCGAAGATGGCAAGCGCCGTTGGCCGTCGAAGAAGCGCCTCATCACGCACTGGAACCTGCGCGACGAGCTCAAAGCGAACTATCAGGACAAAGACGGCGTCGACAAGCAGCGCACGATCGCGAAGGTGATGGAGCGCATCGTCACGCAATCGATTCCCAGGGCCGTGATCGACAACCCGCGCCTTGACTGGAATCCGTTCTCGAACCGAGTCACCGTCGCCGAATCCGGCACCGTCGAGGATGATGCGCCCGCGAACCGGCCGGTCAACGCGAGCGACGACCGCGAGCCCGACGCGCGCTTCGAGCACGTGCGCGCGCACTTCATCGCGGGCAAGGCAATCGATCCATACTCGCCGATCGCGCCGACGCTCATCGAGCGCGCGTTCGACGCGGCGGAGATGCCGGAAGACCGCGTGCGCAAGCTGCTCGTCGAGATCCTCGAATCGCCGCTTGCCGCCGAAGCGGCAAAAGAGATGGAGAAGAAGCTCGGCCGCAAGCTCGAGCCGCACGACATCTGGTACGAGTTCGGCGACGCGAAGACCGCCGAAGCCGACCTCGACGTGCTGACGCGCAAGCGCTATCCGACCGCGGCCGCGTTCGCGAAGGACGTACCGCGCATCCTGCACGACCTCGGCTTCACGCCGGAGCGTGCGAAGTACCTCGCCGAACACATCGAAGTCGATCCGTCGCGCGGCGCGGGCCACGCGATGGGCGCCGAGCGCCGCGGCGACAAAGCCCATCTACGCACGCGCGTCGAAAAAGACGGCATGAACTACAAGGGCTACAACATCGCGATCCACGAGCTCGGCCACAACATCGAGCAGACGTTCTCGCTCTACGACATCGACTTCACGCTGCTCGCCGGCGTGCCGAACACCGCGTTCACCGAGGCGCTCGCGTTCTTGTTCCAGGCGCGCGACCTCGAGCTGCTCGGTCAGCCGAAGCCGGGCGGCGAGGCCGAACGGCTGCGCGTTCTCGATGCGTTCTGGAACACGCGCGAGATCGCGGGCTCGGCGCTCGTCGAGCTCGATGTCTGGCATTGGCTCTACGATCATCCGCAAGCGACGGCAGCCGACATCCGCGAAGCGACGGTGAAGATCGCGCGCGACGTCTGGAACAAGTACTACGCGCCGACGCTCGGCGGCAAAGACAGCCCACTGCTCGGCATCTATAGCCACACGATCACGTCGCCGCTGTATCTCTTCAACTACGTGCTCGGCCACCTGATCGCATTTCAGGTCGAGGAGCTCGTCGCCGGCAAGGACAAGGCGACGTTCGCGAAGGAGTTCGAGCGCGTGTCGCGGCTCGGCGCGATCCTGCCCGATCTGTGGATGAAGCAGGCGAGCGGCAAACCGGTCACCGCGCAGCCGCTGCTCGACGCGACGACACGCGCGCTCAAGAAGTGAGCGCTGCGATGAACGCGTCGGGATCGTCGGCGGCGAGCGCGATGCGCGATGTGGTGCGCGTGATTCCGAACACGCCGTGAGCCGTGACCGGCTCGCGCAGCGTGACAAGCAGCGTTGGTAGCTTGCTTAACGCGAGCGCATCCTTGGGAGTGCTCTCGGTGCGCGTCACCAAGGCGATCGCGGCCTTCGGCAGCGATACGCGCCAGCGCACGCCGACCGCGATGTGCACGTGCGTAGCCTCGATGATAATTGCGTACAGCCGCAGCGCGTGCGCATGACCCACGACCCACACGACCGAGTAGATCGAGAGCGCGGTCGCAATCCATGCTGCCGTCACGCTCCACATCGCGATCAATAGATGCATCACCGCGGTTTCGCCCGCGACGAGCACGACGAGCACACCGTAGACGACGAGTGCCGACGAGGTGCGATGCATCGTCATCGCATTCGCGGCGCGCGTGCGAAACCAGCCGGTCAGCGCGAGCCAGAACACGCCGACCTCGGTCGCCGCGAACGATGCGAAGCGCGCCGGCACGTGTGCTGCGCGAAGGCCCGCTTCGAGCGCGACGATGGGGCCGCGGCCGCGCACCTCGCGCGCCGCGCGAATGATCATCCTCACGCGCAGCCCGACGAACACGAACGCGACGCCCTCGGCGACGATCGAGGCGCCGATGACGATCGACCACGGTGCCGCGGGAACGGCGGCCCGCACGACCGCGAGGCCGACCACGCACGTCACAGGCACGGCCCACCACCCGAAAGCGCGGCGCCGAATGCCGAGCCACCACACGACGAGGCTCGACGTCACCGTCAGATCGATCATCACGGCCGCACCGATCAGCGGGCGTGCCGGCGTCGACGCGAGGACGACGAAACACGCGCCATAGACGATGGCGATCGCCGCCAGCATCTCGACCCGCATGCGCGCCACCGCGGTCATGGGCCTTAGATGCGGCGGCGCCGCGAGTCGTTTCAGCCACCTGAAATCGCCAAGGCGCCGCAGAGCCAAGGCCGCCAGTGAGAAAGTTGTTTCCGAGCCGAGCAAACTTCGCCTCTGCACACGCAAGCCTGATGCGCTATTCCGGCGATTGGTTGGAAAACGAGGAGGGTCTTAACCCCCTCTCTTCCTGGCGTCTTGGCTCTGCGGCGCCTTGGCGATTCAAGCGCGATCGGAGATCTCAGCGCGGGTCGACGACGCGACCGACGAACAAGATCGCTCCGGTCGGCCGGTCACGAATCAAGAAGAAAAACGGTTTGTCGACGACGAGCGTCGCCGGCTGCGGCACGCTGGTCTCGCCGAACACGACCGCGGTCGCAGCGGCGGCTTCGGTGCCCTTCTCGTCGAGGGAGACGAAGCCCTTGTGCAGCACGTCGCTGATGACGAGGCGGCGCGTTCCGTCGATCCCCGAGAAGTCGGCCGCGCCATCTTCGAACGCTTCGGTCATGCCGAGGTTCATCAGCACGTCCTTGAGTCCGAGCGGAGCATCGAACTGGAACTTCGGGAGAGTGATGTCGAGCAGGTGATGACTGATCGACGAGGTGATCGCGGTGAGCTTGGCAGCATCGAGGCTTGCTTCGAACGCGGCGAGATCGTCGGGCACCACGACGACCATCGATAGCTTGCCGCCATCGTAGCCGAGCTCGGCGGCGCGATAGCCATCGCCTTCGCCGTAGCCGTTCTCCTCCGCTTGATGCAGCGTGGAAACCGAGATCGTTTCGCCGCTCGCGAGATGGAATGGTCGGTCGGCCGTCTGGCTCGAGTCGAACGGCGTCGCCCACGCGGCGCTGAAGTAGATCGCGTTCGTGAGCACGAGGCGCGTCGACGATGCGATCGAACCCTCGGGTAACAGATTCTTGATGCGGTCGTTCGTCTTATCCTCGACCCAGTCATTGATCGTGACGCGCGACGCTTCGGCTGCATGCTCGAAGTCGAGGATGCGCATGCCCGCGCCGTAGTTGCGGGCGAGCGTGTCGAGGAACGGCGTCATGAACGTCCAGCCCTGCTGGCCGAACATCGCGTTTGCCGTCGTGAGCCGGAACGGAATCGTTTCGCCCGTCGCGTCGTCGGCGCGTGATGCGAGGTCGAGGTCGAGCTTGTCGAATGCGGCGTGCAGTTGCAGCTCGGGCAACGTGAAGTGCAGCGCCTGTGCGATCTGCGCCTCCGTCGACGAATTCGCGCCGGCGTACGTCATCGCGAGCGCTGTCGAGATGCTGTGCGGCGACATGAACAGGTTGCCCTGCTTCACGCTTGCCTGCCGATACAGATCGGCGGCGAACGCGGTGTTGCCGGCGACGAGCGACTGGTAATCGCTCGGGGTGACGTCGGGCGCGAGGTCGCGCTTGACGTCGGATTTGACTTCCGGGATGTCGGTGCCGCCCGTGCAGGCGGCGAGCAAGACGGCGGGAAGGATGCGCTGCATGCGGGCACGCGTTTCAAGCGATGTGCCACGCTCGCGCGCCATTACGCGGCTCAGTTGCGCCGCGCGGTCTCAGTTAACTGTGGTTCAGCCCTGCGGCGGACCTTCGTACTTCATCACGGGCCGGACTTCGATCGAGCCGATCTTCGCGCTCGGGATCCGCGCCGCGAGCTTGATCGCCTCGTCGAGATCCTTCGCTTCGATCAGGTAGTAGCCGCCGAGCTGCTCTTTCGTCTCCGCGAACGGGCCATCGGTCGTCTGCGTCTTGCCGTTGCGAACGCGCACCGTCGTGGCCGTCGACGTCGGCTGCAGCGGATCGCCCGCTAAGAAATGCCCCGACTTCTTGATGTCCTCGGTGTACTCCATGTAATCGACAAACAGCTTCTGCGACTCCTCCTTCGGCATGTCGGCCCAAACTTTTTCCGGATCGTAGATGAGCAAGATGTATTGCATGGCGTCTCCTTTTCGCTCATGGGTCGAACGAGCACCACGCAGATCGACAACGTTCTGCAATAATCGCTAACCCCTGGTTATGACGGAGCCCGCTGCGATCGACGGTCAGGTCCGCGACGCCCTCGATCGCGACGACATCGAGGGCGCGACCGAGCTCGCGCTTCGCGCGTACGGCGGCGAGCTCATTGGCTGGCTGTGGTCGATGTTGCCTCGCGAGAGCGATGCGCAGGATGCGTTCTCGCGGCTGTCGGAACAGCTGTGGCGCAGCTTGGCGCACTTCGATGGCCGCTGCTCGGTGCGGACGTGGTGTTACATGCTCGCGCGCCAGGCGGCGGGCCGCGTGCACGCCGAGCCGCGCCACGCGCACGAGATGCTCGTCACGTCGGTGCCGACCGTCGCGCAAGCGGTCACGCACGTGTGGAACACGACGCGCTTGGAGGCGCAGCGCGAGCAAGACGTCTACGCGCAGATTCGCAACGAGCTCGCCGACGAGGATCAGCAGCTGCTCGTGTTACGCGTCGATCGCGATCTGCCGTGGCGCGACATCGCGCTCGTGATGCTCGGCCAAGACGCGACCGACGACGACATCACGCGCAAAGCCGCCGCGCTGCGCAAACAGTTCGAGCGCATCAAGGAACAGTTGCGTGCGCTCGCGGCCGAGCGCCTCGACGACTAACGAACCTCGTCGAGAACGTCGATCACTTCGAGCTCGCGACGCGCGCCGAGCCGTGTGAATTCCGCATGCGCGAGCGCGCGCGCGGCCGCCGCTTCGTCATACGAGCCGAGCAGGCGATAGACGCGTGCGCGCGCTGCCTGCGTGCGCGCTTCTTCATATGGATCGAGGCCGATGCCGCGCTGGATCGCATCGTCGAGAGCGGCGAGCGCTTCGTCGCGCTTGCCGACGCGCGCGCGAATTTGCGCGAGCAACCGCAGCGCGATGCTCTGGTCGAGACGCTGACCGAAATCATCGGCGAGCGCGAGCGCCTGATTCGCCCAGCGCTCTGCGCCGGTGAGATCGCTGCGCGCCGCGCGCAGGCGTGCCGCGAAGCCATACGTCTCGCACAGGCCGACCTTGCGGCCGACGCGCTCGAAGATGGCGAGTGCATCGTCGAGGCAGTGCTGCGCATCTTCGAGCCGATCGCACTCGAGGTAGTAGCCGGCGAGGTTCGATTCGAGGAGCCCCACGATTTGACGCGAGCCGCTGCGCGTCGCGAGCTCACGGCCGATCTCACTGTGCGAGATCGCTTCGGCGATATCGCCGAGCACGCCATAGACGACGCCGAGGTTGATCCGCGCCGTCGTCTGCATCGCGACATCGCCGAGCTCGACGGCGATCTCGAGGTTGCGGCGATTGCAGTCGAGCTGATCGCGAAACCGACTCGCGCGCATGAACGTCGCGCCGAGTCGCGACAGCGCGTGGGCGAGCTCGCGACGATGCGGCGTGCCCTCGAGCAATGCGACCGCGCGCTGGCATGCCGGCAGGCCGCGCGCGTTGTCGCCGAGCTGATAGCCCGCGACCCAGCCGAGGCTGCCGTAGAGCAGCGCCGCGGTGCGCGGATCGCGGATCGCCCACGGCGCGAGGTTCGTGCCGTCGGGTGCGGCGAGCGCGAGGCCCTGTTCGAAGCAGTGCAACGCCCGTTGGCAGTCGCCGCGCCGGCTCGCGGCGTTGCCGAGCTTGTGCCAGATCAGCGCGCGCTGCGCGGTGTCGTCGGCGGGACAGAGCGCGAGCGCGCGCTCGTACCACATCTCTGCCTCCGCGATCGTGTCGGCGTGCAGCACGACATCGCCAAGCTCGCTCGCGAGATCGACATCGAGGCTCGGTGCGAGCGTCGCGGCCTTGCGCAACGCATCGGCCGCTTCGCGATACAGCGCCGCGGCGTTGCAGCGTGTTCCCGCCGCGCGATACGCGATCGCCGCGCGCGTCGGCTCGCCGGCCTCTTCGAGGTGATGCGCGAATGCCGAGATGACCTCGATGCCGAGCTCGTTGCCTGCGCGATCCACGGCGGCGAGTGCTGGGAATCGTCGCAGCAGCCAGCCGGCGATCGTCGCGTGCGCCGCCCGGCGTTCGCGTGGCGCGATGCGCGCGTACGCGACATCGCGGACGAGGCCGTGCACGAAGCGATAGCGCTCGCCGCCGGCGCCGGTCTTGTTGCCGTCGATCGTCGCCGGCGTGATCAGCGCGAGTCGTTCGAGATCGGAGAGCCTTGTATCGAGACCATCCTCGCCGACGATGTCGATGAGCGCATCGCGCCAGAACGTCGGCCCGATCGCGGCGGCGGCCGTGACGAGCTCGCGGCTGCGCGGATCGAGACGATCGAGGCGCACCTGCAGCACCGCTTCGATCGTTGCGGGCAGTGGTGTCGCCGAGAGCGATGGCCCTTCGGCAAGCTCGCGCGCCAGCTCCTCGAGGAAGAACGGGTGGCCGCCCGCGCGCGAGACGACATCTTCCACCGCGTCGGGCGTCGCGCCCGGTGCGAGCTTTCTGACGAGCTGCGATGCGGTCGCCGACTCGAGTGGACCGAGCGTGATCACCTCGACGCGCGGCTTTGGCGGCGGTGCGGGCTCGTGTTCGGCCGTGCGCATGAACGTCACGATCAAGACAGGGACGTCATCGAGCGCACCGACGAGCTGATCGAGAAACGCGCGCGAGACCTCATCGGCCCATTGCACATCCTCGACGACGAGTCCGATCGGCCGGCGCTCCGACCTCTGTTCGAGCCAGCGCTGCGCCGCCGCGAACGCCGCCGCGCGATCGCGCGCGAGCTCCGGCTCGACGGCCGCGTACCACTCGGGATGCGCCGCGCGCAGCACCGCGAGCGGGCCCGAGTTACCGTGCAACTCGGCGCGCGCGATCAGCCACTCGATCTCGCGACGCTCGCGAAGCCGCGCGATCAGCGCATCGCGCAACTGCGTTTTGCCATAGCCGCCGGGCGCGCGCACCTCGCAATGCCGCGGCCGACGATGACTGAAGCAATCCTCGGCGAGCGAGACGAGCGCCGCGAGCTCGCGCGGCCGAAGCGTCGCGGCATCCGCGTGTGGCACGGCCGGTCGCACGCCGATGATCCGCCGCGCACTCTTGCGGGCGACATCGACGCCGGTGATCTCGAATCGCGACGCGAGCTGTCGGCCGGTCGTGACCGACGTGAAGATTTCGTCTTGCCCCGCCGCGCGCGCGAGCGTCGCCGCCGATTCGAACGCATCTTTGGAGGCCAGTGATGGCGCACCGGCATGCAACACGATGCGCACGGTGTCGAGCCCGGCGCGGCCGCTGCGATGCGCGATCAGCGACTGCGCCGCACGCACCGCGCGCTCCGCATCGTCGCCGAGTGCGACCGGCACGCCGAACAGTGCCGCGATCTCGAACGAGCCGATCGTGATCGGCGTGCCGCCGGCATCGACGATGATCCGCTCGAGATCCTCGCCCGATGATGTCGGCCCGAGCTCGTCGCTGCGATACACGAGCGCGGTCGCGACCCGCACTTCCGAACGCTGCAGCGCCGAGCTGCGCGGCGTCGATGGTACGTCGACATCGCTCGTCCCCGATACGACGGCGCTGCCACCTGCGCGCGCAGCATGTGCGATCGCTTCAGCGAATTGCTCCATGCTCGCGATGCGGTGACTCGGCTCGCGCGCGAGTGCGCGCGCGAATACGCGATCGAGTGCCGCGCGGAGTGCCGGCGTGCCGAGTGCCTCCGGCACGGGTGGCACCGGTTCGTCGCGTCCCGCGAGCTCGATCGCCTCTTCGAGCGAGCGCGCCGGAAATGGCTGCACGCCCGTCGCGAGCTCGTAGGCGAGCGCGGCGGCCGAGTACACGTCCGCGCGATGATCGAATGCCTGGCCGTGCAGCACCTCGGGCGCGATGTACGCCGGCGTTCCGGCCACGACCTGATCGCGATCGTGCGCGAGACTCGCGACGCCAAAGTCCGTCAGCACGGCGCGACTGTGCTCGAGCATGACGTTGTCGGGCTTCACATCGCGGTGCAGCACGCCCGCGCGATGCGCCGCACCGAGCGCCGATGCGATCTGCACGACGATGTCGACCACCGATGACAATGTCGGTGGCGTCGCCGGATCGCGTTCGCGCAATTGCTGGCGCAGCGTGCATCCCTGCACGAGCTCCATCGTCACGAACAGTTGATCCTCGTGCTGACCGATATCGTGTACGCGGCACACATTCGGATGCGACACGCGGCGCGCGAGGCGCACCTCCGCGCGCAGCCGCTGCTGATATCCCGGGTCGGCACCAAGCTCGGGATGGAGGAGCTTGAGGGCGACGACATCATCGAGGTCCGCGTCGCGCACTGCATAGACCACGGCCATGCCGCCGCGCCCCAAGTACCGCTCGACGGTGTAACGACGCGCGACGACGCTCCCCGGCACCAGCGCAGGCGCCTTGCGCGCTGTCGCCGCGATCTTGCGGAGCAAGAGCGCCAGGGAGCCGAGCTCGCTCGCAGGTTCCATCACCAACCTAAATTCACTATATATGAGAAGCTAACCCGTTGAGGGGACGAGCAAATGTTGTTCGTCACATCCCTCTTCGCGAGCACCTCTACCACCGGTATGCCCATGGCCGAGGGCGACGAACACGAGTTCGGGACCCCACCTACAGTCGACCCACTCGCCGAACAGGTCCGCAAGAGCAAGATCGCGCAGTCCCTGTTCGCGACGGACGAGTACGTCCGCATCGGTCGCTATCAGCTGCTCGAGCGCGTCGGTGCCGGCGGCATCGGCATCGTGTGGGGCGCGTGGGATCCCGAGCTCGAGCGACGCGTCGCGATCAAGTTCCTCAAGATCAGCTCGGTACCGCGCGAGCGGATGATCGCCGAGGGCCAAGCGCTCGCGAAGCTCTCGCATCCGAACGTCGTGCCGATCTACGACGTCGGCGTTCACGACGAGCAGGTCTACCTCGTCATGGAGTGGGTGCGCGGCCAAACGCTGCGCTCGTTTGTCGCCGAGGAAAAGCGCGATCAGCGCGAGATCATCGACCTCTATCGCGCCGCCGGCGAAGGCCTCGCCGCCGCGCACGCAGCAAATCTCATCCATCGCGACTTCAAGCCCGACAACGCGATTCGAGGCGAAGACGGACGCGTGCGCGTGCTCGACTTCGGCCTCGCGCGCAGCGAGCCGATCGAGGTCAATACCAAGATGCCGACGTCGAGTGAGGTCACGCGCGGTGTCGGCACGCCGCGCTACATGGCGCCCGAGCAGCGCGAAGGCACGACGCTGACGCCGGCGACGGATCAATACGCGTTCTGCGTATCGCTGCGCGAGGCACTCACGGCGCACGGTCAGCCCGTGCCACGCTGGGTCGACGCGATCCTCGTCAAGGGCACGAGTCGCGAGCCGCAGCACCGCTTCGCATCGATGCACGAGCTCTTGCGCGCGCTCGCGCGCGACCCGCGCCGCATCTGGCGACGGCGCGCCGCGCTGGCCGGCGTCGTCGTGATCAGCGGCGCGACGTTCATCATGGGCAACCTGCGCGGCGTCGAGGATCGTGTCGAGCCGTGCGCCGGCGGCGACGCCGATGTCGCGCGCACGTGGAATGCCGAGGCGGCGCAGCGGATGAGCGCGCACCTGCGCAGCCTCGGTGCGTATGGTGCCGAGGAAGCAGGCCGTCTGGCCGACGACATGACGAGCTATGGCAAGCGGTGGGCGCGCGCGCAAAAGCAAACGTGCCTCGCGCGCGAGCGGCACGTCGTGACCGATGCGGTCTACGAGCGAACGCTGTCGTGTGTGTCTCGCGCACGCGTGTCGTTCGACACCGCGATCGACGTCCTCTCGAATGCGCAATCCTCACAGCTCGAGAGCGCCGTCGAGACAGCGCGCGGGCTGCCGAACGTCGAGCGCTGCGCATTCGATGCCGCCGAATCCAGCGTCGTACCGCCGCGCCGAGAGATTGCCGGTCTCGCGTCGCAGCTCGCGAAGGAGATCGAACGCGCGCACGTGCTCGCGAAGACCGACGATCCGCGCGCGGCTGCTGCGACCGAGATCGTGGTCAAACGCGCCGAGGCGCTCGGCTACGTGCCGCTCATCGCGCGCGCGTATCTCGCAAAGGGCGCCGCGATGCTCACCCACCAAGATGGAGCGTTGGCTCTCGCGGCGTTCGAGCGTGCCGAGGTCGCTGCGATCGACGCCTACGATGATCCGACGTTCGTCGAAGCTCACGCCCGCGCGGTGTATGCGCGCGCGAGCACGGATCCCAATGCGACCGCACCCGTGTCGCACGATTACGTCGAGCACGTCGCGATGCGCAGCGGAGCTGCCGGCGCGTTCGCGCGCGCGCTGCTATTTAATAATCTGGGCACGGCGCGGCTCGCCGCCGGCGATCGTGCCGGTGCGCGCACATGGTTCGATCGCGCACTCGCAGAGACTAGCGTTCGCAATCGCGATGCCGAGCTCATCTTTGCGTTCGCGAACCGCGCACTCGTCAGCGACGATCCCACTCAGCGCGAAAAGTACCTTGCCGCTGCTCGGACCTCGATGACGGAGCTGCTCGGCGCCAATCACCGCAAGACGCTTGCCGTCGGAATGATGGCAGCGTTTCACGTGCTCGACCCACAGCGCGCGAGTCGCGAGATCGGTGATCTCTGCGACCGTTTCGCTCGCTACCACGGCGAAGTGCGCGACAGGATCTCGAACTGCCGGTTCGAGGTCGGTTGGCTCGCCGAAGAGCGCGGCGATATCGCCGCAGCGCGGGCAGCATTCCGCGACGTCGATTTTGAGGGGTCAGGCCTGCGCGCGATCGCACAGGCGCACTTGCTCGCATTCGATGGCAAGCTCGCAGAAGCCGCTGCCGCTGCACGCGCGGTTGGCGAGAAGTTCCGCGACAAGACGTGGGCGCGCATCGTCGCGGCTGAGGCCTATCGGTTCGCGGCTGCTTGCGAGCTCAAGCTCGGCCAGCGCCAGGCTGCACTCGCCGATGCTCAAGCGTCGCTCGCGTTACTCGAGCAGCTCGGTCACCTCGCTGCGATGGGCCACTATCAGCGCAGACTCGCAAGCACGCGCGCGCTGCTCACGCAGCTCCATTAGAGTGACGTGAGCACGTACCACGGATTCGGCGTAGCGCTGACGAGGTGCTTGGAATCGAACTGGTACGGGCTGCTGGGCTCGCAATTCGCCGGCACTGGATAACCGTCGTCCGCGATCGCTGCTTCGATTTCCGGCAGGCGTGCCTTCGAGAGACACGACGCGCCGTACGGCGTCCAGCGCGACTCGATGGTGACACCGTATGGGTTGTCCCCTTGGTCGGCCATGTGCATCCATCCGTTGTTATCGATCCACCGCAGCGGCGTCTTGGGTTGTGTGTATGGCTTCCCTGACCCGGTGAAATCACCGGTGAACATTTTCAGTGCCGTCTGGCGTTCGAGGTACGTCGTATACAAGCCGTAAGCCGCCATGGGGTATGTGTGCCCGGTCAGCATCAACTTCGCGTGCGCGGAACCGGCACAGCCGATGTTGGCTCTGCCCTTGTCGACGCGATAACTGATCGTCTTGTATTGAGCATTGATGATGTCTCCCTCGAACAAGATCGTGTTTTCGGGAGGGATGCCTTCGTCGAGCGGTGCATCGCTGCACAGATTCTTCCAATCGCACACAGTGCCGGCCGGGCAGTTCTTCACTTCTACCCACTTAAACTTGTAGGTCTCGATCAGCGGTGGCATGGCCCAGCCCACCGGCTTCGCCCAGGTGTAGCTGCGTTGGGCCGCGGCGACCAAGACGTAGAACAGCTCACCGGTGTTCTCGTTTTTGATGGTCATCCTGGAGTCAACCAGGTTTGCCTTATCCATCGAGATCGCGACGGCACCGGTCAAGAAGTCGTATCCCTTTAACTTGCCGTCCTCGACATCGAGACGAACCGAAATGCCTTGCTTGCTGACGAAGCTCATCAGTCGCCATCCGTCGGGCGTCACGGCTTCGCTCGATTCGTAGATCCACAACACGGGGTGACCGTTGAGGAGCGGCGAGTTGCCACCGCACTCCCATTCGGGGCATCCGCCGATGAGCCCTTGCTCGACCTCGCCAAGGTTCTCGTCGTTCGGATCGGCGGCGTCTTCCACGACGCAGCCACTCATCATCACCACGGTGAAAAAAAGCATGCGTCCCGACATGGGCTGGTAGAGATCAACCCGTGACGATCTGTGACAGCCCTTTCTTACTTGTTCAGGCTCTGTGCCCAATTGTCCATGGTTTCAAGACTTTCGAGCACGCCTGCCGGCGCCTGGCCCTCCATCTTTTCGCGTAGCGCCACACGTGCGCGATGTAGGCGCTGGCGGATCGCCGGCTGCTCGGCATCGAACACATCCGCGAGCTCCGCGATCGACATGTTCTCCCAATAGTGCAGCTCGAGAAGCGTTTGCTGCGCGACAGGCAGCTGGCGCAGCGCTTCGACGAGGCGCGCCTTCTCTTTGTTGCGATCGAGGCGCTGGCCCGGCGTCGTCGCGCTGAGCTGCGCGATCGATGATTTCTCGAAGTCGAGAACCTGATCCTTCTTCTTCTCGCGCAGCACGCGGTAGAGCTCGTTGCGCGCGATCGCGAAGAGGTACGTGCGAAAGCTCGATTGCTTGCGAAACGAATCGCGCGCGCGCAGGCATGCGAGAAACGTCGCTTGCACGAGCTCGTCCGCTTCGGCGTCGCACTTCGTCGTGAAGAAGCGCGAGATGCTCGCGAAGTGGCGTTCGAACAACTGCTGACCTGCGGCGTTATCGCCGGTGCGCCAACGGTCGACCAGCTCGAAATCCGTCACGTCCGGAGCGTATCAGACGCGCGAGCGAACGTGCTCTAACAGGCCGCGGCAGGCGTTTTCGCAGACGTCGAGGACGTGGTCGAAGTCTTCGCCGCCGCCACTATATGGGTCGGGGACTTCCGCACCTTCGGGGGCCTGCGGATCGAAGGAGCGCAAGAGGCGAATCGGTGGCACCTGGGAGCGCCCGCGGGCGAGGCGCTGGAGGTGCTCGTAGTTGTCCCGATCCATCGCGAGGACGAGATCGAAGCGATCGAAATCCGCTTGCGTGAATTTGCGCGCGCGATGGGTTAGATCGTAGCCGCGCTTTTTGCCGGCCGTGCACGAGCGCGGATCGGGCAACTCGCCGGCGTGCCAGCCACCGGTGCCCGCACTGTCGATCGTGATCTTGTCGGCGAGGCCTTCGGCATCGATGAGCTTGCGCATCACGGCCTCGGCCGTCGGCGACCGACAGATGTTGCCCATGCAGACGAAACAGATCCGCATCAGCTCGTGGACGTATCGAGCTCGCCGGTCCAGTACAAGTAGTCGCGCCACGCATCGGGCACCGAGCGCAGCGAGATTCGGATCGCGACCGCCGGCACCCAGTTGGGTTGCGTCGGCTGTGCGAGGAGCTTCATGCCCGCTTCGTGCGGCGTGCGGCCGCCCTTCTTACGGTTGCAGAGGTAGCAGCACGTGACGATGTTCGTCCACTCGGTCAGCCCGCCCTGCGACCGCGGCACCACGTGATCGTACGTGAGGTCGCTAATCGACGCCTTGCGGCCGCAGTATTGGCACTTGTAGTTGTCGCGCGCGTAGATGTTGACGCGCGAGAACTTGACCGGCCGGGCGTGGCGACGGAACGCGCGCAACAGGCGCACGACCGCCGGCACCTTGATGACGAGACTCACGGAGTGGACGTCGCGATCGTATTCCTCGAGTACCTCGACCTTCCCGAGGAAGAGAAGGCTGATCGCCCGCTGCCAGGAGATGACCTTGATCGGCTCGAAGCCTTGGTTGAGGAGAAGAGTCTGATCCATAGTCAGGGCCCGACGACCAGCTGCCCCTGATTTGGGAATGTAGCATTGGGCGCGGCCTATGCGACATTCCGGCCAGGTCATGCGATCTCGGGCACATACCGGGGGCGCCTTGTGATTTGAGATTGAAATCGATTTTCAAATATTGTAGTCTTTGATCATGTCGTCGTCGCTCGCCGAGATCCCATTGGGACAGACGGCGACGATCAAGCGCGTCGCTGGGCCGCGCGCGTTTCGGAGGCGACTGCTCGAAATGGGGCTCGTCCCGGGCGTGCAGGTTCGCGTCGTGACGATCGCACCGCTTGGCGACCCATTACGTATCGAGGTTCGTGGCGGTCAGTGGTCGATCCGTCGCAACGAGGCTGCCGAGATCGAGGTCGAGACGGCAGCACGCGTTGCAACTGCCGAGCGCAGCCGAGCCGTCAGTGAAGCGCCGCCGCCACCGCGTGCAGCGGCGCGGCTCGCGTTGCCATGACCGAGACTTGTCACGAGCCCGCGCGCGATGCGCGGCACGCGCCTGCAACTGTGCACGCCGGGCGACCGCGCGTCGTGCTCGCGGGCAACCCGAACGTCGGCAAGACGACGCTCTTCAACGCGCTCACCGGCAAGTCGGCGAAGGTGTCGAACTATCCGGGCATCACCGTCGAGAGCCATCACGGCGAGCTCGCGCTACCCACGCGCGTTGCCGAGCTGATCGATTTGCCCGGCACGTACAGCCTCAACGCGCGCAGCGCCGAGGAGCAGATCGCCCTCGACGCGATCGTCGGCTTGCACGGCGCCGATGCGCCCGATGCCGTGATCGTTTGCGTCGACGTCACGCAACTCGCGCGCTCGGCGTATCTGCTCTTGCAGTGCCGCGAGCTCGGCGCGCGATGCATCGTCGCGCTGACGATGGTCGACGAAGCGGGCGCGGCCGCGCCGGATTCGCGCGCGGTCGGCGCGCTGCTTGGTTGCGAAGTTGTCGCGGTCACCGCGCGCACGCGCAGAGGCCTGACCGAGCTCGCCGCCGCCGTCGATCGCGTGCTCCGCGGCGAGCGTGTGGCGTCGTGGCGATGGTCGCCGTCGCCAAAGCTTCGCGCGCATCTCGATGCGATCAAGGCGGGCCTGCCCGACAGCTGGCGCGCGACGGCGCGCTACGGCAAAGACGACGGCCGCGCCGACGATGCGCTCGCGCTGTGGGCTCTCACCTGCATCGAATCCGACGGCATCGATGCCGACGAGCTCGTCGGCGTGCCGGCCGAGCTGCGCGCGATCGTGGCGGCCGAACAGCGCGGCGAAGATCTGCGCGCGCTCGACGACGAAGCGGTGCTCTCGCGCTGGACGTGGCTCGATCGCGAGATTCCCAAGCTCGTGCGCTCGCGCACCGATCGCTCGCGCACCGAACGAATCGATCGCGTGCTGCTGCACCGCGTGTTCGGCTTCTTCGTGTTCCTCGGCGTGATGGCCGTGATGTTCATGGCGCTGTTCGCATGGGCGCAGCCGGCGATCGATCTGATCGAGAGCGCGTTCAAGCTGCTCGGCAACGAGCTGCGCCAGCTGCTCGGCGACGGCGTATTCACCGATTTTCTCGTCGGTGGCGTCATCGGTGGCGTCGGCACCGTGATGATGTTCTTGCCGCAGATCCTGCTGCTGTTCTTGTTCCTCGGCTTTCTCGAGGACTGCGGCTACCTCGCGCGCGTCGCGTACCTGATGGATCGCATCATGCGATCGATGAACCTGCACGGCCGCGCATTCGTGCCGATGCTGTTCGGCTTTGCGTGCGCGGTGCCCGCGATCACCGCGACGCGCACGATGGAGCGCCGGCGCGACCGCATCTTGACGATGATGGTCGTGCCGCTGATGACGTGCTCGGCGCGCCTGCCGGTGTACACGCTGCTGATCGCCGCGCTCATTCCAAGCGGCCGCCTCACGCAGGCGATGCTGATGGTCGGCATGTACCTGTTCAGCGCATCGACATCGCTCGCCGCGGCATGGGTGATGTCGAAGAGCGTCAAACCGCTCAAGGCGAAGCGGCTGCCGTTCATCATCGAGCTACCGCCGTATCGCTTTCCGCGCGTGCGCGATGTGATGCGGATGATGTGGAGCAAATCGTCGATGTTCCTCCGCGAGGCCGGCACCGTGATCCTCGCGTGCTCGATCGCGCTGTGGGCGCTGCTCTATTTTCCGCGCACGTTGCCCGAAGGTTCGCCGGAGTATCAGGCGCTCGTCGAGAAGGCGCCGCCCGCTGAGAAGCAGAACATCGTCGAGGCGGCGCGCCTCGAAAACAGTCTGGGGGGCCGCCTCGGTCACGCGCTCGAACCCGTCATCGAGCCACTCGGCTTCGATTGGAAGATCGGCGTCGGCATCATCGGCGCGTTCGCGGCGCGCGAAGTCTTCATCTCGACGCTCGGTATCGTCTACGCGGTCGGCGACGCCGACGAGAGCTCCGAGCCATTGCGCGAGCGCCTGCGCGCCGAGCACAAACGCGATGGCTCGCGCGCGTACACGCCGCTGATGGCGCTCTCGCTGATGGTGTTCTTCGCGCTCGCGATGCAGTGCATGAGCACGCTCGCGGTGGTGCGCCGCGAAACCGGCGGTTGGCGCTGGCCGGCGTTCTTGTTCGCGTACATGACCGTGCTCGCCTACGTCGCGAGCTTCGTCGTGTATCAAGGTGGCCGGCTGCTCGGCTTTTCCTGAGCGCACCTTCGGTGCACCTGCTGCGGCGACGAGGCGGCGCCAATGGTCTCGCGCACATCGCCGTGGCACGCAGCGTGCTCGTAGCAGCCGGCCATGTTTAACAAACTGTTTGTCGTCGTCGCACTCGTGGCCGCCGCCGGTTGCTCGAAGAAGAAGCCGGAAGAGAGCAAGATGGCCAAGCTCTGCGTGCAGGCGACCGATCAGCTCAAGCGCGATGCCAGCACCGCTGATACAGAAACGTTTCAAATGATGATCTCGAACGCGTTCCAAGCGTGCGCGGGCGGCTGCGATGACGGCAACAAAGACTCGTGCAAGTCACTCGACGAGCACGTCGCGAAGCTGTGCGGCGTGAGCCCATCGGCGTGCGAGCAGCTCTGCGGCTCGGTGAAATCGCCCGCACTCAAGAAGGCGACGTGCGACTTCAAGAAGAAGTAGTCTTCACGCGGTGAACAAGCGAGAGCTCGCGCGCGTCCTCGGCAGCGACATCGCGTCTGCTGATGGCGTCGCGGGCGGGGACATCAACGATGCATATCGCGTGCGGCTCGACGACGGCCGCACCGTGTTCGTGAAGTCACACGAGCGCGCGCCGGCAGGCATGTTCGCGGCGGAAGCGGCAGGCCTCGAATGGTTGCGCGCCGGTCCGTTGCGCGTGCCGCGCGTGCTCGCAAGCGGCGACGATTTTCTCGCGCTCGAGTGGCTCGACCTCGCCGGCCGCCCGAACGCAGCGGCGCTCGGTTGCGGGCTCGCAGAGCTTCATCGGCTCGGCGCGCCGAGCTTTGGCCTCGACGCGGATAACTTTCTCGCGACGCTGCCGCAAGACAACACCGCCGAAGCTGATTGGCCGACGTTCTATGTCGAGCGTCGGTTGCGGCCGCTTTGCCGTCGTGCGCGCCTCGGCCTCGACGCGAAGCTCGATGCGCTGCGCGAAAAGCGCGATCGCTTCGGGCCCGCCGAGCCTGTCGCGCGCCTGCATGGCGATCTGTGGTGGGGCAACGTCGCAGCGACCGCGCGCGAGCCCGTGCTGATCGATCCCGCCGTGTACGGCGGTCATCGCGAAATCGATCTCGCGATGCTCGCGCTGTTCGGCGGCTTGCCCGACGCGCTCATCGCCGCATACCAAGAGGTGTATCCGCTCGCCGACGGTTGGCGCGATCGCATCGCGCTGAACCAGCTCTATCCGCTCGCCGCGCACGCGTGCCTATTCGGTGGCGGCTACGGCGCGCAGGTTGCGAGCTCGCTCGCGCGCTTACTCTGATTCCTCGTCGAGCGCTTCGAACGGCTGCGTGTGAAACGTGCGCTCGATCGCCATGCGGATCCACTCGAGCTGCGTGGCGTCGAGATCGATGAACTCGATGCCGAGACCGGTCGGCTCGCTCGGATCGCCCTCGTGGTCGACGACGCGCCGCACGATACCTTGCAGCTCGAGCGGCGGACCGCCATCGATGAGCAGCGTCAGCTGGCACGACGTGCCGGGTGGATCGAGCACCTGCGAGCACACGAATAGTCCGCTCTCGCTGAGATCGCGCGTCGTGGTCTCGATCTCGAGCAGCGTGCTCGTATAGATGAGGCGCACGTCCATCACGTGGCGATCGTGCTGGCGGCGCACGAGCGGGTTCGGCCCTTGGTGGGTGACGCTTCGCGCACGGAACGTGTCCCACTCGTAGCCGCACTTCCCGCACTGCTCGTCTTGCTCGTTGACCGGTGCGCCGCACTCGGGGCAGCGCTGGTCGGCGGTCTCGGGCGGAATCGTCGTCGCGAGGTGTGACCGCTTTCGCAGTCGCGCGGCCTGCACGTTGTCGAGCGAGAACCGCCGGATGCTTTGCGTCGTCGTCTCTTCTTTGCTGAACTGGTTGACCGAAATCTTCACGACGCGCTCGCCGACACGAACGATGTCGCCATCGCGCAGCGGCATCGCACCCGCCACGCGCACGCCGTTGACGAGCGTGCCGTTCATGCTGCCGAGGTCTTCGATGAAGACCTGGTCGCGGCGGCGGATGAAGCGCATGTGCTCGCGCGACACCGATGGGTCATTGAAGCGGAGCGCGCAACCAGGATTGCGCCCGATCACGGTCTCTCCAAGGGGCAGCTCGACGCTGTTCCCGAGGTACTCGAGATAGACCATCGCGTCGCCGACATCTTCCATGGCGACCCCATCTTCACAGACTTGGGCGCCGCGCGCTATTTGGCTTTGCTGACCTTGTTGTGGTTACCGACCACAGAAATCTTCGGTTTGGCCTTCGAGAGGCCCTTCTTCCACTTCACGGTGTTGTCATTGCCGACGACGGAAATCCTATCGATCATGCCGACGGTCGCGGCGTTCTTATTCCCCGGTAGCGACAGCGACTTCGCCTTCTCGATCGTGAGTGTGTTGTCGTTGCCGGTGACGCTGACCGCGCCGCACGCACCGGTGAATTCGTATTTGCCGTTGTTGTCGGCGATCGAATGATCGGCCTGCTTCGAGCAGTCGATCATCGTGAGCTTGGCCGCGTCATCGTCGTCGTCGGCGATAGCGGCGGAGGGTAGGAAAACGAGGATCGCGAAGAGGATGCGCTTCATAACGGCGTTCATAGCCAAGATCTCACGAGTCTGGGACCTCAATCCGACATCAATCGCGCTAAGCAATCAAAATGAACGCGATCGCAGTTGCCGCTCGCTCTCTCGCGGATCGTGCCATCGAGGCCGCTCGCGCGCTGACCCGCAACGGTGAAGATGCCGATCAGCATCAGGTTGTCGTCGAGCGCGTCGCGTATGCGGCGACGGAGGCGCGCGTGATCGGCGAGCTCTCGGATACGCCGGCCGAGCTCGGCGATGCGGCGCGCGTCGCGGCCGCCGAGCTCGCGGCGAGCGTGCGCTATCGGCTCGACCCGATCGGCAGCGTGCTCGGGCTCGGCGAGCTCGCGTACGAGCGCGAAGCCGCAAATGCGATCGTCGAGGCGACGGCACCGCGCGCAGTGGAAGCGATCGGCGAGGCGACGATCGCCGGCGGCGGCCGCCTCGCGTGGCCGCTCGACGAGACGCTCGGCGAGGTGCGCGCGAACGTGCGCGCGTTTGCCGAGCGCGAGATCGCGCCACACGCCGAGCGCATTCATCATCACGACGAGCTCGTGCCCGAGCGCTTCATCGAGGAGATGGCGAAGCTCGGCTATTTCGGCTTGTCGATTCCCGAGCGCTATGGCGGTCATGAGCTCGGCAACCTCGCCATGATCTTGACGACGGAGGAGCTGTCGCGCGCATCGCTCGCGGCCGCCGGCTCGCTCATCACGCGCCCCGAGATCCTCGCGAAGGCGCTGCTCGCGGGCGGCACCGAAGCGCAGAAGCAACATTGGCTGCCCAAGCTCGCGGCAGGGGAGGTGATGGCGGCGATTTCGGTCACCGAGCCAAACGTCGGTTCGGATGTCGCGTCGGTGGCGTGTCGCGCCGAACGCGTCGATGGCGGCTTTGCGATCACCGGCGCGAAAGCGTGGTGCACGTTTGCAGGTCGCGCCGATGTGATCGCGCTCCTCGCGCGCACCGATGCCGATACGAGCAAAGGCGCGCGCGGCCTGACGCTGTTCATCGTCGACAAACCGCGGTTCCCGGGCCACGAATTCACCGCGACGCAACCCAGCGGCGGCACGCTCGTCGGTAAAGCGGATCGCACGCCGGGCTATCGCGGCATGCACTCGTTCACGCTCGCGTTCGATCGCTGGCTCGTGCCCGATGCGCAAGTCGTCGGCGGCGACGAGGGCATCGGCCGCGGCTTTGCGCTGCAAATGGCGGGGTTTGCGGCCGGCCGCCTGCAGACAGGCGGTCGTGCGTGCGGCGTCACGCAAGCCGCCGTCGAGCAGACCGCGCGCTACGTCGCCGAGCGCAAACAGTTCGGCCGGCCGATCGGCGAGTACGGGCTCACGCGCTATCACATGGGCCGGATGATGTCGCGGCTCGTCGCGGCGCGCGCGATCACGTACGCCGCGGCGCGCGCGATGGATGGCGACGAGCGCCAGGCCGCGCCGGTCGCCGCGATGGCGAAATTGTTCGCGTGTGATGTCGCCGTCGAGGTCACGCAGCTCGGCCAGCTCTTGCACGGCGGCTGGGGCTACGCCGAGGAGTATCCGATCAGCCGCTACGTCGCCGATGCGCAAGTGCTGCCGATCTTCGAGGGCGTCAAGCCGATCCTGGCGCTCAAGGTCGTCGGGCGCTCGCTGCTTGGGCGCTAGATGAAAGCCGGTCCGGAGGAGCGCAGCGGCGCCCGTCAGGGAATCCCGCGGGTCCGCGTGCGGACTCGCGGGCGCCGCGAGCGAGGACCGGCGCGATGACGAGGTGCGAGCGCTGCTATCTGCAGCAATGCTTGTGCGCCGACGTTCCGACCGTCGATGCGCGCACGCGCATCGTGATCGTGCGCCATCGGCTCGAGAAGTTCCGCTCGTCGAACACCGGCCGGCTCGCGCACCTCGCGCTGCCGAATAGCGTGATCATCGAGCAGGGCCTGCCGATGCCGGCGCTCGATGGTGCGTGGCTGCTATTTCCCGAAGGCGAGCCGGCAGACGCAGCGCCGGTACCGCCGCCGCGCCAACTGATCGTGCTCGACGCGACGTGGTCGCAGGCGCGGCGCATGTATCGCAAGCTGGCCGCGCTGCGCGGTGTACCGATCTTGCGCTTGCCCGACACGCCGATGCCTGTCGCGCGGTTGCGCGAATCGCCCGGCCCCGGCCGCGTCTCGACGATCGAAGCAATCGCACGCGCGCTGCGATTGCTCGAGGGCGACGACGTCGCCGCGCCCCTCGATCGTTTGTTCGAGCTTGCGGTGGAGCGTGCACGGTCGACCGGTCGCCTGGACCACTTAGATAGGTAGCTGAGTTAAGCTGGGGGAGTTCTGTGACGTCGCCACCGGCCAAGGCACGCACTGGGATTTCGATCTCGGCGAAGCTGATTCTCACGACCTCCGTTGTGGTGGCCGTGGCGGTCGGCGCCGCGACCTGGTTCAGCCAACGAACCATCTACGAGCTCACCGCGCTCCAGATCGCGAGTCGTCGCGCATCGGGCGAGAAAGCAATCACGCGCGAGTCCGAGCTCGTCGCGAAGGCCGTCGCGACCGCCGTCGCGCTGCCGCTCGCCGGCTCGCAGTACGCCGAGATCCGGCCGGTACTCGATGCCGCGATGCGCGACGATCGACAGTCGGGCGATCAGCGGCTGCAGTGGCTCGTCGTCACCGATACGACGTCGCAGATCGTCGCCGCCACCGAGCGCGCGCCGCAAACACTCGCGGAGCACGAGAAGCTGCTCGCGGGCGGTACGACGATCGGAGACGTCACGCACGCGCGGATGCAAAACGGTGCCGATTGGGTGTACGGCGTCGAGATCAAGCTCGGCGACAACAAGGTCGGCGCGCTCCGGCTTGGCGTTTCGACGGCGGGACTCGAGGCCGAGCTCGCGAAGTCCCTCGCGATCTCCGACGACAGAAGCAAGGCATCACAGAAGCGCTTGCTCATGATCGCGCTCGTCGTGTTGATCTTCGGCATGGCATTCGCCGCGCTGCAGAGCGTTGGCCTGTTGCGGCCGATTCGCCTGCTCACCGCGCAGGCGAACAAGATCGCCGGCGGCGATCTGGAGAGCCGCGTGCCGGAGAATCGGCGCGACGAGCTCGGCGTGCTCGCGCACACGTTCAACGTGATGGCCGACGAGATCGTGCAGCTGCTCGCCGAGCAGCGGCAGAAGGTCTCGCTCGAAAAAGAGATGGAGCTTGCGCGGCAAGTCCAACAAGCGATGCTGCCGCCCGCGCAACTCGACTCGCATGGCTATCTCAAAGTCATCGGCTACTGCATGCCGGCGTCGCAGTGCGGCGGCGATTGGTGGATGTATCGCAAGCTCGACAGCGGCCGCATGCTGCTCGTGCTCGGCGATGCGACCGGCCACGGCATCCACTCGGCGATGATTGCGGCGACCGCGCGCGGCGCTGTCGAGGCGCTCGCCGCCGTCGACGAGAAGCTGCTCGTACCCGACCAGGTGCTGCGCGCGATCGATCAGGCGATTCGCATGGTCGGCGAGCACAACGTGCTGATGACGGCATTCGCCGCGGTATTCGACTCGCAGACCGGCCAGCTCAATTACGCGAACGCCGGGCAAAACTTTCCCTACGTGATGCGGCTCTCGGATACGCGCGTGCTCGAGCAAGCGAGCATCATCGCGGCAAGTGGCAATCCGCTCGGCGATCGCAACATCCAGCTCGAGATTCGGCGCGGCGCGGTGCAGATGCGGCCGGGCGATTTGTTCGTGTGCTTCACCGATGGCGTCGTCGAGCGCGCGAACAAGTCCGGCAAACTGTTCGGCGATCGCCGGCTGCGCAGCGCACTCGCGGGGCAATCGCTCGTCGATGGGCCGGGCCTCGTGCTGCTGCGCGACCGCGTGCTCGCCGCGCTCGATCATCACGCCGACGGTGCGCAGCCCGAAGATGACATCACGTTCGTGCTCTGTCAGTTCGATCCGCCGGCGCGCAGTCGCACGGCATCGGGCAGCGGCGTTCGCAGAGGCGCCGCATGAAGCGAGCGCTGCTGCTCGCGCTTGCCTTGTGGGCGCGAGCGAGTGAAGCCGAACCGCCTGCCGCTGCCGTCGATGTGGCGGATCTGCCGCCGTTGCCTGCCACCGAGGAGGAGCGCTCGAGCTCGGCGACCGTGCTCGCGGCGTCGGACGCGCAAGAGGACGTCGTCGTCGGTGCCGCGAAGCGCGAGCAGAGTCTTGGCAACGTTGCATCGGCGGTGACCGTCATCAGCGGCGATCGCTTGCGGCGGTTCGGCTACCGCACCGTCGGTGAAGCGCTTGCTGCCGTCGCAGGCGCGTACCTCGTCGACACGCGCCTCGCATACTCGATCGGTATTCGCGGGCTCGCGATTCCGGGCGATTTCAATACGCGCATCCTCGTGTTGATCGATGGCGCGAGCGTCAACGAAGCGTGGGGCTCGTTCGCGGGCCTTGGCTTCGAGAGCCTCGTCACGATCGATGAGATCGCGCGCGTCGAGCTGATCCGAGGCCCGGTGTCGTCGGTCTACGGCGCGAACGCGTTCTTCGGCATCGTCAACATCGTCACGCGCGGCGCCGCCGAAACGCCGCGCGCGTGGGGGCGCGTTGGCGTGCACTCCGTCAACGGCCTGATCTCGAGTGCGGGGCTCGCGGCCGGCGGCGTCAATGAACAGATCCGCGGCACGATCGCGTTCATGAATCGCATCGGCGACACGACGGTCGCGCCGGGCGTCGGCTCAAATCTGCAAGGCGATGGCTCGCGCTCGTACATCGGCTCGATCGTCGGCACGTACCACGGCACGTTCGCGCAGATTCGCGGCTATCACTACTATCGCGACTCGCCGTTCGCGCCGTACATCAGTGACCCCGCCGTTCCGCGGCCGTTTCGCGCGTACGACAGTCAGCTCCTCGTCGAGGGCGGCCACGCGCACGATATCTCGAAGCGCTTCTCGCTCACGGTGCGCGGCTACTTCAACCTCTACCGGTACAGCGATGACATCGTGCAGGTGATGCCGAAGCCGCGCTTCTTCGACATCGGCGATGGCACGTCGATCGGCGCCGAGCTGCGCGGCCGCTACGAGCTCATCGAGCCGCAGAAACTGGGAGTCACCGCGGGTGTCGAGGCGAACTACAACGTGACGAACAGCGTCGCGTATGAAGAGGGCGGCGAGGAGTGCGCACCGACGGGGACGGCGGCATGCGTGCCGAAGAATTACGACATCGAAGGCGTGTACTCGGAAGTCGACGCGCAACCGACCGACTGGCTCGGCCTCACGGCGGGCGTGCGCTTCGATCGCAATGCGGTGATCGATCGTCGGATCTCGCCACGCGCCGCGCTGTTTCTCGCGAAACAGGAGAAGTACGGCGTGAAGCTCTTGTACGCGGAGGGCTTTCGCAATCCGAGCGCGTACGAGGCGTTCTTCTTCGACAACACCAGCTTCTCGCAGCCGACCGATCTGGGGGCGGAGACGATTCGCAGCTTCGAGGCCGTCCTGTGGGCAAAGCCCGTGGCAGGTCTCTCGACGCGGATCTCGGGCTTCTACTGGAGCGCGCGCGACGTCGTCGAGCAGCTGCCCGATCCGATGAACCCGATGCTGCTGCAGTTCCAGAACGCAGCGCGTTTCGACACGCTCGGCGCGGAGGTCGAAGGCAGCTACCGAACGGCGAACGGCTGGTATGGATTCGGCGGCGCGACGTATTCGCTCGTCGGCTCCGCCGAAGACGCGAGCTCGCCGCTCGAGTTCGGTAACGTGCCAAACGCGCCCGCGCTCGTTGCCGCCGTCGGCGCCTCGACGCCAAAGCTCTTCGACCGTGCGCACGTCTCGGGTGAGGTCTTGTTCGTCGGCGAGCGGCCGACGCGTCCCGATACCGATACAGGCGAGCAGCTCGAGCCATCACCGCCTTGGTTCGGCGTTAATCTCTGCGTCTACGTGCCGAACATCAGCGGTTTCGATATCACCGCCGGCGTGCGCAACCTGATCGGCAAACGCGATCGCGTGGTGGCGCCGGGCGATTTCGATCGCTACGACGAAGCGACGATGACGACGACCACCGTTCCGATCATTCCCGGCGAGGGCCGAGAGCTCTATGTCAAGGTTGGTTACAGCTACTAGCCTCATACTCTGCCTCGCGTGCGGCATCGCGCTCGCGCAGCGTCCGGAGAAAGCCGAAGACGAGAGTGCTGCGTTCGTCGCCGAAGGCCGCGCCGCACTCAAGCGCGGCGAGCTCGACGCTGCGGCAAAGTCGCTCGACCAGGCGCTCGCGCTGAATCCGAGGCGCGTCGACGCATACGTGCTGCGCTCGGCGATCTTCGCCGCGCGCAAGCAATACAAAGACGGCGTCGCGCTCATGCGCAAAGCGCAGGCGCTGTCGCCGACGGATCCGGAAGTGTTGACCGCGCTCGGCTCGAACCTCGTGCTCGCCGGCAATACCGACGAAGGCGTTCCGCTGCTCCAGCAGGTCGTCGGCAAAGAACCCGCGCGTTACGACGCGCAGCTTTTGCTCGGCCTGCACTGGCACGCGACGGGCAAGTGGCCCGACGCCGTCGGCGCACTGGAAGCGTACTTCGCGCATCGGCCGCCCGAGCTCGCGCGCGAAGACGCGCAGCACAAGATCGAGCTCGCGGATGCATACCTGCGGT
>Ga0070698_100000540_pt1 | contig 40416 bp, 35 predicted proteins | sample KBSK1502metaG_FD_65477 | JGI IMG/M metagenome (GOLD analysis project Ga0070698, IMG submission 65477) | Corn, switchgrass and miscanthus rhizosphere microbial communities from Kellogg Biological Station, Michigan, USA - KBS K1-50-2 metaG | ecosystem: Host-associated > Plants > Roots >...
TCAGTTGTTTGGAAGTCTCTTTGAGGTTGCTCAATGTGCTGGCATCTCCTCCTTCCGGGTCGTCGTCTTTATCTCGCCAGACTTAAGGCGCTTCAAGAAGGACGTTAGGTTTTGGGCCCACAGGTCAAGGACCATATGGCCGCGCTCGGCGGTCGCCTTGGACGGGTCGCCATAGTGACCGGTCACGGTCGATTCCCAAGTCGAGATCAGGAAGGTGATCGGCTCGTCGAACGGGTTGTACTGCGGAGGGGCCAGCGCTGCCCGCTCACCCAGGGCGACCGTTGGCTCCGAAACGACGTACTCTGCGCGGTCGACGTCGTCCGGGGTCAGTGCGAGCATCAGTTCGGTCTCTTGGCGGCCAGCGTGACCTTCGAACGGGAGTGCTCCGGGCGGTGGCTCGATCTCCGCCAGCGCCCAGCACTTGACCAGCGCGGTGACTGCCTTGGTGTCGAGGTGGAACTCCTCCAACGCGACGGTCAGCAGTGCCGCGTTGCCCCCGTGACCGTTGACGACGACGATCTTGTCGAAGCCGTGGCGGTACAGGCTGTAACAGACATCCTTGACGAATTCAGCGAAGACGCTCGGCCGGATCGAGATCGTCCCCGCGAATCCGATGTTCTGGCGGGAGTTGCCGTATGGGATCGCCGGCGCCATTACGACCTTCGCTTCCTTCGCCGCCCGGAGGACCGTTACCTCGGTCGTGATCGTGTCCGTGCACAGCGGAAGGTGTGGCCCGTGCTCCTCCGTGGCGCCGATGGGCAGGATCGCGATGCCGTTCGCCTCTACACAGGCCAGCGGGACTTCGAGGTGGGTCATTCGCCCGAGCTCGACCTTGTGGTCAAGTACCGGTTGGATTGGCATACTCCTCTCCTTTATTTGAGTCGATGTTCGCCGCGGACTCGCGCTGGCTCAAAGCGGCGGCTCATCCCAGCACCTTCTGGAAGATCTCGAGTGCCTCGTCGACCTGGGCGTCGCTGATGTCGTAGCAGAGGGCCGTCTTGAACACGGTCGGTTCCATCACATGGATCGCTAGTCCGTGCCCGGCCACGCGGTGGGCGACCTCGAGGGCGGTGAGGCCGGTGTCCTTTGTCGACACCCGGACTAGGTTGGTCTGCACAGTCTCCTTGTCCACGGAGAGCCCATTGATCTCATCCAGTCCGTCGGCGAGACGCTTCGCTCGGCGATGGTCGTCGGCGAGACCCTGATACATGGTGCGTACCGCAACGAGGCCCGCGGCCGCGAAGATGCCGGCCTTGTGGATGGCGATCATCCCTGTCTTCTTAGCGAGGACGTTGACGCCGGCGATGAAATCGGCGCTACTGCAGAGAACCGCGCCGAGTGGCGCGCCAAGTCCCTTGTTCAGCGACACAACTACGTGATCGGCGGGGCCAGTTAGCGCCTTCACTGGGAGCCCCTGGGCAACGGCAGAGTTGAACACCCGCGCCCCGTCTAGATAGAGGTCGATGCCGCTCTGATGCGCGAGATCGGCGACCGCCGCCGTGTAGTCGGCGGTCAGTACGGTGCCGCCGTACACATTGTGCGTGTTCTCTAGACAGATCATCCCGGTGGGCGGCGTGTAGCCATACGCGGTCTCCTTGATCGCGTCTTCTATCGCCTGCAGGTCCATCGCCCCGAACTTGTCGCCCCGAATCAGTTTCGGCGCCGCGCCGGCGAGCTGACTGATGTGGAGGCGCTCCACCCAGTAGATGTGACAGCGCGCTTCCATGATCACCTGCTTACCCCGAAGGTCGCGGTTCATGCAGCTGAGCACTGTGCCGTTCGTGGTCGTGGGCAGGAAGATCCCGGCCTCCTTGCCGGTCATGTCGGCTACGTATTGCTCCAGCTCACGAACCACGAGGTCTTCTCCGGAGCTCGCCATGCCAGGCGTGACCTTCATCATTGCGTCCCACATCGCCTGCGTTGGGCGGTGGGTCACTTCGTACCTCAGGTCGAGTCGCGGAGGACCCTGCCAAACGACCTGCTGCCTCCTGTCCGCGGCCGATGCGACCGTCATCGTTCTAAACCTCCATTTCTGAGCCGCCGAGTTTCGTTCTCGTCCACGACGCCGCGGCCCGCGTCGATTACTACCCCGTAGTCGGCGCGGCACGAGTCGAGCGAAACGAGGTCGTTCCGCCAATCGGAAAGCACCTCATCTAGCGACCGCTGCATGGGATTGCCGACCCCACCGCCTCCGGCCGTGAATTCCCTTAGCACCTGCGTTGGATCGAGCTGGCGGAACGAGTGCAGTGGCACGGTTGACAGCGTTCCGTGCGGCTCGACGACCCACTTCCGGAACGCGCGTTTGCTGTCGCTCGGGACGCCCGCGCCATTGGCCGGCGGCGCTGGATATTTCATGCCATCGCCGAGGAAAGAGACCGTCGTTGTGTGGTCGATCGGACTGATCTCGACCTCGGTGCCGGCCCCCCCTCGCCAACGTCCAGGACATCCGGAGTCGGGACGCAGCTCGTAGCGGTGGAACTCGAGCGGCAGCATGTACTCAACCAGCTCGACATCGCCCGTCATGGCGGCTCCCGCGACCTCGATCGGACCGACGGCCGGCTCGCCGTCGTGGCCCGAGAAAGCGCCGCCGCCGCCCCAGCCGGTCATGTGCGACAGGTAGGCGTAAGGCTCGCCGCTCCGCGGATCGACGCCAGTGAAGCAGTCGATGCAGATCTTGGCCCAGCCGCCACCAGCGCGGTCCGGCAGCGCTTTTGAAAGCGCCGTCCGCACCGCTTCCGTCAGGTGGCCGTAGGGCGTTGACGTGCTCATGCTGCAAGCGGCAGGTTCGAGCGCGTTGATGAGCGAGCCTTTCGGACCAAGGTCTACGTTGAGCGGTCGATAGAGGCCTTCGTTGTGCGGAATATGCGGATCGATGTATGTGAGCACCCCGAGGTACACAGCGCCGACAGAGTTCGCTGCGTAGGAGTTGATATAGCTGTGCGTTTGTGGTGGGCCGGACATTGCGATGTCGAGGCGGTCGCCGGCGATCCGAACGATGGCTCGGATTTCGAGCTCGCCACTGCCGTGGCCGTCGTCTTCGACCATCGCAGTGCCAACGTACTCGCCGTCCGGCATGCGTGAGATCTCAGCGCGCATCTGTGTTTCGGCTCGGTCCAGCAGGCCGTCGAGGCAGGCCTTGACGATGCTTAGCCCGTAGCGCTCAACGAGCGACAGCAGCCGTCTCTCAGCCATCGTGCACGCGGCGAGTTGGGCAGCTAGGTCGCCTGCGAACTGCCGCCGCGTGCGGAAGTTCGTTGACAGAAGGTCAACGACGTCGCGTCTGCGGCGGCCGGCCGCGTAAAGCTTCACCGGCGAGATGCGCAGACCCTCGGACCAGATCTCGTCTGCTGATGGGTTGTAGCCGCCGGCGACCGGTCCTCCGGTTTCGTCCATGTGCGAGCGGTTCACAGTCCAGAAGGCGAGCTCGTCGCCGACGAACACTGGCTTGTAAAGCGTCATGTCGGGCAGATGGCTTCCGCCGGTCCGCGGGTCGTTGTGATAGATCACGTCGCCTGGCGCAAGGTCCGTGCCGAAATATTTCGCGACCTCTTTGCAAGCGAAAATCATGGCCCCGAGGTGCACCGGCTGGTCCTGGCCCTGCAGCACCATTCGCGCGTCGCCGTCAAAAATCGCATTGGAAAAGTCGTTGCCGATCGCCAGCACCGGCGACATCGCGGCGCGGCGCATTGTAATGGTCATCTCGCGAATGCTGTTGTCCAGGGCGCCGCTGACCACGGCGAGGGTTACTGGGTCGACAGTGCCTGCGATGCTCAATCGACCCTCGTCATGACGAATGCGTCGAACGGCGTGAGCTCGGCCTCAAATCCCGGGAATACGACGATTGTCGTGTTGACCTCCTCGATCACCGCGGGGCCACCCACCCGGTTTCCAGACAGCATGGCCGCGCCCGAGTACACCCGGCACGCCTGATACGCGCCTGCCTCTTTGAAGAGCACCTCTCGAGTGCCGGTTAGGGCGCCGGAAGCGTCGGCTCCGCCCGCCCTCACCGTCGGTAGCTGAACCGGCGGCAGCTTGCCAAGGACCGAGACGGTCGCGTTGATGACCTCGCCGATCCCGTCGGGGTGCCGGTACGTGTACTCCTTCTCGTGCTGCCGGTGAAGCCTCTCCTCGATGTCAGCGACGTCCGCGCGGAGTAGGTCGACGTCCGTAACGTCGACCGCCACCTCATAGACCTGGCCGGCGTACCGCATATCGAGGCTGCGCACGACGTGTACGTCGCCCTTTCCTATGCCTTCGAGTGCGAGGTCGATGTAACCGGCCTCTTCCATATCGCGAAAGATGCCCGCCAGCAGGCCGAGGTCGGCATCGCGAAGCCGGCGAGCGAAGCTGCGCCGATAGTCGTGCCTAACGTCGGTCGTCAGCGCCCCGAACGCACAGAAGGTCGAGGCAAACCGCGGCACGATGAGGCGCGGGATGTTCAGTTCTCGCGCTAGCTCGCCCGCATGAACCGCTCCCTGACCTCCGGCTGCGACAAGGATGAAATCGCGCGGATCGTAACCACGCTCGAGCGAGATTTCCGAGATCGCGTTCGCCATATTGTGGTTGACGATGTCGAAAATGCCCAAGGCCGCCTCGGGAACGGTGAGGCCAAGCGGCTCGGCAATTTCGTCGGCGATGGCCTTCGCCGCCAGTTTTTCATTGATCGGAAAGCCGCCTCCGAGCAAGGCCACGGGGTTCAGGTAGCCAAGGACGACATCGGCATCAGTCACCGTCGGCCGAGTGCCGCCGCGCATGTAGCAGGCTGGTCCAGGCACAGCCTCGGCGCTCTCGGGTCCGACGGCCATGATGCCGTCGTGCACGCGGGCGATCGAGCCTCCGCCCGCTCCGATTGTGTTGATGTTGACCATTGGCGCCGCGAGCCGGTAACGGTGGACGTCGGTGACCGAGCGGATGTCGGGACGTCCGTGGTCGATCAGGCAGGCGTCAAAGCTCGTGCCTCCCATATCAACCGTAATCAGGTTGTCGACGGCGAGCCTCGAGCCGATGAAAAGACCGGCTGCAGGACCGGCGGCGGGTCCAGAGTTGATCGCGAGCACGGCGCGATTGCGAATCACCTCGCCGGCGGCTAGGCCTCCGTTCGACTGGATGTATCGAATCGGGCCCGCATATCCGAGGCGCCTGAGGAAGTCCTCGGTGTCCTCGAGGTATGAGCTGAGCCGCGGTCCGATGTACGCGTTCAGGACCGTGGTCGAAACGCGGTCATACTCACGGATCTGCGGCGCGACGTCGACTGAGAGCGACAGGTAGACCTCCGGCATCGCTTTCTGGACGAGCTCGCCGATCCTCCTTTCGTGCTCCGGGTGGTAGAACGACCACAGCAGGCAGACGGCGACGGCCTCCACCTTCTCGTTTTGGAACACCTCGATGGCTGCAAGGACGTCGTCCTCCACCAGTGGCGTCCGCACGCGCCCAGTCTTGTCGACGCGCTCGCGCACCGGCCTGCGCAGGTAACGCGGCACGAGGATCGGTGGTGGCGGATACCTGAAGTCGTACCTGCGGTCGCGGTAGCCGAGGCGAATCTCCAGTGTGTCCCTGAAGCCTTCGGTGCAGACGAGGCCCGTCCGCGCACCTTTCTGCTGCAGCAGCGCATTGAGGGCGACGGTGGTGCCGTGGATCAAAAGCGTGCATTCAGCAAGCAGCACATCGAGGTCCTTGTCTAGCCGTGCCGCCATTTCGGTTAGGCCGACTCTCATGGCCTCGCCCGGATCGCCGGGGGTCGACGGCGTCTTGACCTCGGTCACCTGGCCGGAGTCGTCGACGAGCGCGAAGTCGGTGAAAGTCCCGCCGACGTCGACGCCCAGCCGGTACGTCACTGATCGGACTTCATGTCAGCGAAGCCTCGTGTCTTCAAACACCATCCGCAGCTTGCTGCCGTAGTTGATATAGGTCGTCTTCCAACGCGAAAAGGTGTCGATCGCGCCCTGCCCCCATTCGGTTGTGCCGATGGATGTGTCCTTCGCACCGCCGAATGGCAGTCCTACCTCTGCGCCCACGGTCCCGGCATTGATCCACGTGACGCCGCTCTCGAAGGCGTCCACTGCTGCAAGGCCAGTTTCAATGTCCTGCGTGAAGACGGCCATCGAGAGTCCGTAAGGCGTCGAGTTCGCCTCTTTGATCGCGCTCGCCAGGTCCTTTATGCGGAACATGAGGGTCACCGGTCCGAGTACTTCTTCGCTGACCACCGGGGAGTCCAGCGGGACGCCCGCGATCGCTGTGGCGTTGTAGAAATAGCCGCGTCGCAGCTCCGAACTTGACGGCCTCGAGCCGCCGCACAGGACGCGACCACCGGCCGCAAGGCAGCGCTGCACGTAATCCTCGACAGCGGCCAGTTGATCGGCACTGATCAGCGGCCCAAGGTCCGTGCCGTCCTTTAGCGGGTCACCGACCTTCAGAGCCTGTGCTCGACGGACGAACTCGCCCTCGAAGGCATCTGCGATCGCCTCGTGGACATAGATTCGTGACGCGGCTGTCTCCCGCTGGCCGTTCGTGGCGTACGCGCTTAAGACGGCCCACTCGAGCGCAAGTTCGAGGTTTGCATCGGAGTTGACGATGAATGCGTTTTTGGCGCTGAGCTCCAGCGATACCGGCACGAGGCGCGCCGCCGCACGGGCCGCGATGTCGCGCCCGATAGAGGTCTCGCCGGTGTAGCTGATCAGGCGGATATCGGGGTGGTCGACAAGTCGGGCCCCGCACTCTTTCGAATAGCCCTGGATCATGTTGACGACGCCGGGCGGGACCTCGGCCGCATCCACGATTTCCTGCACGGCGGCACTGATCAGCGGCGTCTCGTGCGCGGGCTTGAACACGACCGTGTTCCCCAACACCATCGCGGGAAAGATCTTCAGGGCCACCTTCGTGAAAGGGAAGTTCCACGGAATCAAGGCCGAAACGACACCGACAGGCTCGCGCCGGCTGAAACCGAACTTCGCAACCTTCTCGCTGGGCACGAGCGAGCCGAATTGACGGCGGCCTTCGCCTGCCCAATAGAGCGCCACGTGCACCAACTCCTGGACGTCACCGTGCGCGTCAACCGGCGTCTTTCCATGCTCCGCGCAGATCTCGCGCACGAGCTCGTCCTCTCGTTCCTGAGCGATCTTGGCGATGTTGAACAGGTAGTTCGCGCGTCGCGGCGCTGGGGTGGCACGCCATGCCCGGAAGGCGCGCCCCGCGGCCTCGACAGCCGCGTCAACGTCGTGCTCGTCCGAGCGAGCGACCTGCGCCAAAACCTCGCCGGTCGTCGGGTTATAGCTCGGAAAGGTGCGGGCGCTGAGGGCATCCCGCCATCTCCCGTCAATGTAGTTCTCTGTTTTCACGCCAGCCCCTAGAGCATCACGTGGCCGGAATTCGGGCCGAGCGTCTGCCCGGTGTACAGATCACCGTCGCTCGATGCCAGGAATACGGCGGTCGGGGCTACTTCCTCCGGATTGCCGACACGACCCATCGGGAGTTGCGCCTTGATCGCATCGAACCACTCCGTCTCGCGGTCGCGGATCATGTCAGTGAGAACGGGACCAGGGGCGATCGCATTGACGAGGATTTCGGGGGCGAGCTCGCGTGCGAGCGCTTTCGTGAAGCCAATGATCCCTGCCTTCGAAGCCGAGTAATGCGTGAGGAGCGCACCGCCGATCTGGCCAAGCTGCGAGGCGACGTTGATGATTCGGCCCCTCCGCGCGCGGAGCATTAGTGGGACGACGGAGTGTGTGACGAGAAAGGTTCCCCGAAGGTTGACAGCGAGCATCCTGTCCCACTCGGCGACTGAGAGATCCACGAACCTGCGACGCTGCGTGATCCCTGCGCAGTTGACCAGTACGTCGATCCGACGATGGGCCCGCTCGACTGCCGTGACCATCTCGTCGACACTCGATTCATGAGTGGCGTCAAAGCCAAACCAGCCGAGGCGCTCCTGATCGAAGACGGGACCAACCGGCTTTCGGCCAGGCAGATCCGCCGCCGCGACCCTGGCCCCCTCCTGTAGGTATGCCTGCACGACCGCACCGCCGATGCCCCCGGCGGCGCCCGTCACCAAACAGACCTTGTCGACCAGTCTGCCGCTCACCTAGCTCGCCACCTCGTCGACGTTCCGCGGCTGCGCCCCCCGCAGGATGTCCTCCGCCCGGTGGCACGCGACCAGGTGATCCGTGACTTCACGCAGCGGCGGCCACTCCGTTTGGCAGCGGTCGATGGCGTATGGGCAGCGCGGATGAAGGTGGCATCCGGACGGCAGGTCGACGGGGCTGGGGATCTCGCCGGCGACCTTCACCCGTCCGATCGGAGCCGACGGATTGGGGAACAGCACCGAGGACAGCAGCGCCAGGCTGTATGGGTGAAGCTGGCTGCGGAATATCGAGGCCGTGTTTCCAACCTCCACGATCTCGCCCAGGTACATGATCGCGACGCGGTGACTTATCTCTTTGACCGCCGTTAGGTCGTGGGAGATGAATAGCAGTGCAACCCCGGTCCGCTGTTGGAGGTCGCGCAACAGCCTGATGATTTCGCCTCGCACCGTGATGTCGAGCGCCGACGTCGGTTCATCGAGCACAATCAGATCGGGCTTCGTGGAGAGCGCCCTCGCGATGCTCAGTCGCTGCTGCTCGCCGCCAGTCAGCTCATGCGGATAGCTTGCGGCCAAGCTGAACGGCAGCTTCACCAGGTCGAGCACCTCGGCCACCCGCCGCCGACGCGCGCGAGCATCGGCAACACCTGACAGCTCCAGGTTCTCCTCGATGATGGCACGGCATGTGTACCTGGGGTTCAATGACTCGAACGGCTCCTGGAACACCATCTGGATGGATCCCCGGAGCTTGCGAAGCTGTTTGTCCGGCAGCGACGTCAGGTCCCTGCCGTTGAAGACGATGTGACCCGAGGTAGGTTCGATCAAGCGGAGTACGCACCGCCCCACAGTTGTCTTCCCGGAGCCGCTTTCGCCGACCAGACCAAGGGTTTCGCCACGTTGGATCGAGAAGCTGACGTCATTCACTGCGTGGACCACCTTGCGCGCGCGGCGGATCGGAAAATGTTTCACCAGGTTCTTGACCTGCAGGATCTCGTTGTCGGGCTTTTCACTCATCAGCGACTGCCGACCGAAGCGAACGCCGCCTCGAGGAGCCTGGCGCTGTGTGGGTTCTTGGGGTGTTCGAAGAAGGGCTTGACGAGGTTTTCTTCGACGACTGCCCCCTCGCTCAGGACGAGAACGCGCTGGGCATAGTGTGCGACGACACCGAGATCGCGGGTCATCAGCAAGAGCGCGGCACCCGATCGGTCGACGACGTCCTTGATCAGGTCGAGGACCTGCATCTGGACCGTCACGTCGAGGCCGGCGGTAGGCTCATCCGCTACGAAGAGCTTCGGATCGACTGAGAGCGCCATCGCGATCAGGATCCGCTGACACATCCCGCCACTCAGCTCATGCGGCAGAGATTTGGCGATCCGCTCCGGGTCCGCGATTGACACGGAGTCGAGAAGCTCAATGGCGTGGCGGGTTGCGTCCCGCTGAGTCATGCCGTCCCGCTTCGCCCTGATGACGTTGACCAGCTGCGCACCGACTGACAGCACCGGGCTCAACCGGGCGCGCGGGTTCGCGACAATGAAACCGAAGTCGTGTGCCCGAATTGGACGCAGGGCCTTTTCATCGAGCCCAATGAGCTCGCGATCGTTGTACCTAATGCTGCCACCGGTGATGTAACCGGGTGGACGTATCAGCCCCAGGATCGACTTCGCCAGCACCGACTTGCCGCTGCCGGTCGTGCCGACGATGCCGACCGCTTCGCCCGGATTGATGCTGAACGTCAGCCGGTTGAGCGCCCAACGTGTGCCCGCTTCTGTGGCGAGGGCGACGCGGAGATCGCGTACAGCAAGCATCGCGGCGCGCGATCGCTCGTCCGTCTCACGCCCGGCTGCCGCGGGCTGGAGCTCGGTCGGCTGCTCGAGCAGTTCGGGTGCGGGTTCGATGTCCAGGGGCATCGCGCCGGGGAGCGCCTCCACGAATGTCGGCACACCGGCCGGTGCGGCGGAGCCGGACTGCATTGTTGCGACGGTGCCGCCCGCGACATGAACTGCCTGTTGACGCAGGACCGGGTCGAGGTATACGCGAAGACCGTCTCCCACCAGAGCGAAACCGAAAACGGCCGACCCGAGCGCGATTCCAGGAAAGACTGCTACCCACCACTGCCCAGTGATCATGGTCGACGCACCGTCTGACACCATGAGCCCCCACTCGGGTGTCGGCAGTTGAACCCCCGCTCCTACGAAGCTAAGGCCGGCCGTGAGCAGCACGGAGAAGCCGAGGACCACCGACAGCTGGGTCAGCGGAGCCGCCAGCGAGTTGAGCAGCACGTGGCGAAACGCAATGCGAACCTCGCTGTTTCCGGCGCAGCGTGCCGCTTCGACAAATGCGCGCTCTCGCACGGCGAGGACCTGGCTCCGGGTCAACCAGATGAAAACCGGTGAGTTGACGAACGCCATCGCGATTATCAGGTTGGTTGCGTGGGGACCGAGGACGGCAACGATCGCGAGGGCAAAGACAAACACTGGAAAGGCCTGCGACACGTCGACTATTCGCATCGCCACCGTTGCGAGGCCGCCCTGCACGCCACGCTTCCCAGCGAAGTAGCCGGCAAAGCCGCCCAGCGGGACGCCAATCAGGAGCGCGAGGATCGTAGACGCTACCGCGATCCCCAAGTCAATCCTCGGCGCCCACATCAAACGGCTCAGAACGTCGAGGCCGTTACGGTCCGTCCCGAGGAAGAATCTCCCACTTGGCGGCGCCAGTACAGCATCCGGAAACGGATGAGTCGGCGAATACGGCGCGATGATTGGCGCAAGCAGACTAATGACGAGCCAAAAGCCGACGATGATGAGGCCGTAGAGCATCGGCCCCGGTCGAACGGCGAAGCGCACAAGCTCCAAGCTCGCAAGGCGCCGGGCTATTTGCACAGCCCGCCGCTGCAGTGACGGCGGCGACTCAGTACTCAATACGAGGATCCAGCACCGCGTACACAAGATCGAGTACGAGGTAAATGACGGCCATGAACAAGGCCGCGGCCAAGACGAAACCCGTGATCGCGAAGTAGTCGCTGTTCGTTATCGACTGGACGGCGTACTGGCCAAGGCCGCCCCAGGAAAAAATCGTCTCGACCAGAACGGCGCCACCGAGCAGGAATCCGTAGGTGAAGGCGATGACTGTGACCACCGGCGCGAGTGCGTTTCGCAGCGCATAGCGAAGCACAACAGCGTTTGAGAGACCCATTGCACGCGCATGCTCGACGTAACCTGACTGCATCGCTTCGGTCATGCTCGAGCGGGCCATCTTCACGATATTTCCCATGTAAACCAGTACGAGCGTTATGACCGGGAGAATGAGATGGCCGAAGGCGCTGAAAAGCAGGTCCCACTGGCCGGCGAGCACGCTGTCAATGACATAGACGCCGGTCAGGTGCGGCGGCGCATCCTGGATCGCGTCGAGCTGCCCAAGTGGAGCCGGCGCCCAGTGCAACAGGAAGTAAAAGACAAAGATGAGAATGAGGCCAAGCCAGAAATCCGGAAGCGCGCCGGTCAGCATTCCGTAAACGAAGGCGATCCGGCTCAGCAGTCCGGTTCGTCTCAAGCCGACGTAGATGCCGAGCGGGACGCCAACGATCACGGAGATGACCATCGCTGCCGTAACGAGTTCCAGGGTTGCAGGAAGCCGCTGGACCAGGTCGGCCAAGACGCTCTGGCCAGTGAAGATCGAGTCTCCAAGGTTTCCGTGCAGGACGTTCCACAAATACAGGACGTACTGCTCGGGGAGCGGCTTGTCGAACCCGAGCTGGTGTTCGATGCCCTTGATGCTCTGCGCATTCGCGCCGCTACCGGCGAGGGCTTGGGCCGGATTGCCGGGAATGAGGTGAACCAGGAAGAACGCAATCGTCGCAACGCCCCAAAGCTGTAGGAGCAAGAAGCCCAACCGCCGAGCGACAAATCGTCCGATGTGCATCCAGCCTTCTTCCTAAATATGAAAGGGAAGGCGAGGCCATGCGCCCCGGCACACGGCCTCGATCGAATCGTCTTTCGCTACGAAGCCAACTTCAGGTCGGGAAAGATGATCTGGTTGTGGGTATGCCAGACCCAGCCGGTCACTTTGCTCGAGAACGCGAAGCATGTCGGTGCGTTCGCAATCGAGAGCCACACAACCTGCTCGTTGAAGATCTGCTGTAGCCGCTTCATCTGGGTTGCGCGGTCCGGGCCTTCCGGCGTGATCACCCCTGACTTCTGAAGGCTAATGAACTCTTGGTTGACGAAATTGCCAAAGTTGAAGTTCGGCGGCGAGCCGTAGGCGACCCACACCTGCGAGTGATAGTCAGGGTCGAGGATAAACGAGTAGTTCTGGTCAAGAACCATGTCACCGAACTTGCGGCCGAAGGCTGCGTCTTGGAAGGCGGCCGTTGGCTTCTGATCAATGTTCAACGTGACGCCTATTTGGGAGAACGCATCCTTGAGGAGGATTGCGATTTGACCATGAATTGGCTGGCCGGCATCAACCAGGATCGTCGCCGTAAAGCCTTTCGGGTATCCGGCCTGTGCGAGCAACTGCTTGGCTTTGTTGATGTCAGTGCTTTGGAAGGGATATGCCGAGTCGCCAAGATAGTCGACATAGTTACCCGTAACCATCCCGTACAACCGCTTCGCGCGTCCGTGGTAGACGGATGTGTTGATGTTGTCGTATGGGACGGCGTACGCGAGCGCCTGACGGACGGCCAGCTTTGAGGTCGGCCCCGCCGCGAAGTTGAGGGCAACGTAGACGAACTGGTTAGCAGCGATACATGTCGCGGTCACGCCCTTGTCTGAGCTCTTGCTTATGTTGTCCAGCTCATCCTGCGTAAGGTCGCGGGCGATCTGGGCCGAGCCGTTCAGCAACAGAGCGAGGCGGTTCGAGTCCGAAGGGACCTGCCGGTAGATGATCTTGTCTATGTCGGGTTTCGGACCGAACCAGTGAGGGTTACGGACCAGGACCTGCTCGACTCCAGGTGTCCATTTCTGGAGCATGTACGGTCCCGTCGCGGGCGCGTTCGTCTTCATCCAGTTATAAGCCCACGGGTCGTCGGATGTCACGTGCTTGCGTGCGGTGGCTGCGCCGAACGCCATACCGTTGTTTACGTTCAGGGCGCGTAGAAACTGAGCGTCCGGAGCCGGAAGAGTCACTTTCAGCGTGTAGTCGTCCACCACCTGAACTTGCTTGCTGACATCGGTGATCGACTCGGTGTTGGTCACGAAGTTGCAGCCAGCTGAATGTACGGTCCGGTCGAGAATCCAGCGCATATCGTCAGCCTTCACCTCGTTGCCGTAGCTGTCGATGACCCCGTGATGGAGGTGAAGTGTGTACACCGTGCCGTCCGAGGAGACGTCCCACGAATCGAGGACGCCGCTGGTCATGCCGGCTTCGCCGTCGACGGTGTTGTCGACGGAGATGCCGTTGGGACCAGACTGTACCTTGTAGTTGGTCCACTCCCAGTAGAGGTTCTGCAAGACCTCGGCGGTCTGCTGGCCGGGCAAGAAACACGGGTCCATGGTCAGTGCGAGCGACGGAGTGGCGTAGACCACAGTTTTGCCCGACGACGTCGAAGAGTTGCTGGTGCTCTGACACGCCGACACCGCCGCGGACATCAACAGTCCGATGGCGAGCACGCTTACCGATCTACGTCCCATAACTCCTCCTCCTGATCTCACTTCCCGCGGCACGCATCTCGTCGAGAATTCGCGAGGCAACCGATTCGATGTGCTGCCGGATTAGTACCTCGGCGAGGTCCGGCTCCCTTTTTGCAAGGGCCTCCATCAGGCGCTCGTGCCGATGTGGCACCTGGTGGAGGTCGGCATAAAGCGTGCCTAGCACGTGACGCGACAGCAGGCGCATTTGGCTCACGATGCCCGTCCAACTGATCAGCAGACGTTGGTTGCCGGCGATCTCGCAGATCTTGCGATGAAATGTCACGTCCTCCCCGGCCAGGTGGTCGACGTCGCTCGCGCTGGACGAGCGTTCCATCTCGGCGATCAGCTCGCGTAACGCTTCGAAGTCGGCCTCCGTGGCCCGGTGGCAGGCTTCCCGCGCGGCCCAACTCTCGAGCGCGACCCTGAGCCCGTAGATCTCGGCCGCGTCCTTCTCATGAAGGATGGAGACGATCACGCCCTTGCGGGGAACCTTCTGGAGAAGGCCCTCGCTCTCGAGCAGCCGGATCGCCTCCCGAAGGGGAGCTCGACTTACTCCGAGACGCCCTGCGATTCGCGCCTCCACAAGCCGCTGTCCCGGGTGCAAGGCGCCCTTCGCGATAGCGTCCTTGAGGTTGGCGTAGACAAGCCTCGCCGACGTTTCGACCGCGGCCGAACCGATCCCGGCGTACTGATCTTCGGCGTCTCGCATACAGTCGACCATCGACTATACTCTGTCGACCGATTCTGTCAACGAAGACGGTTGGGGAGGATTCGCGAGCGATAACGACATTAGTCGCCGACGTTGTCGCCGACGAACTGGGATCTGCGGGCGTCACCCGTGTGTTCGGTCTGCCGGGCGGCGAGGTCCTGGTGCTCATGGATGCCCTTCGCCGCAGGGGCATCGATTTCGCACTTTTCCGCCACGAAGCACACGCCGGCATAGCGGCCGCTGTATACGGCCGGTTGTCGGGATCTGTTGGAGTTGTGGTAACGACGCTCGGCCCGGGTGCCTCCAACCTCCTGCTTCCGATTGCAAACAGTCACCTTGACTGCGATCCGCTGCTTGCGATCTCGGCGCAGATCCCTGCGCGGCTTCCTGCGTCGCATACGCATCAGCGCCTCCCGCTGACGGACATCTTTCGCCCGATAACGAAGTTCACCTCAAGCGTCACCCCGACGAACTGTCGACGAGTCGTTCGCGAGGCAATCAAGTCCTCTACGACCGGTCCGCCAGGTCCCTCCTACCTCACTCTCAGCGCTGAGGACGCGAATGCCGTGGTAGCAGAGGAATCCGCGGCGGTTGCATCAAACCATCCGACCTTCGGCCCGCTACTCGACGCTAGGGTGGCTGCATCGACTGTCCGCGAACTACTTTCGAAGTCGGAGCGCCCACTTGTCATAGTCGGATTAGGTGCAAACGCTTCATCAGCTCTGCCGCTTCGTTCATGGCTGACCTTGTGGTCTCTCCCCTATGCCGTAACCGCCAAGGTCAAGGGCATTGTCAACGAGCGATCGATCGGCTTTGTCGGAGTCGTCGGTGGGATGGCGATGGACGACGTGATGCGGGACGCGATTCGAAATGCTGATCTCGTCATCGGTTTCGGTCTCGATCCAGTCGAAGTCGACCAGACATGGCACGCGGAAACGCCCATTCACTGGATCCTGGAGGCGCCCCTCGCTACTGGTCGATTGCCCGAAGAACGGTTGATCGCATGCTCGCATCACGACCTTCTGGCCGAGCTCAATCGCCAGGATGTCCCTCGCATGTGGACGGATTCATTCTCTGAATTTCGCGCCCGACGCTGGCCTGGTCAGGTTGTCCCCGAATCGACCGACGAATCCCCCGCCATCGACCCCATGGCGATGATCTCGGCGCTTGACTCGTCCGTTCCCGCGGAGACCATCGTAGTGACCGATGTCGGGAGCCATAAGTACCTGTTCGGTCAGTTCTGGAGGAGTCAGGTCCCGGAGACGTTTCTGGTTTCCAATGGCCTGTCCGCAATGGGTTACGGGTTGCCGGCGGCAATAGGCGCCAAGCTGGCTAGACCCGATAGCCCAGTACTGCTGGCGATCGGGGACGGGGGCTTTGCCATGACCAGCTCGGAGCTTGAGACGGCGGTCAGGCTGAAGGTGCCCGTCGTGGCTATCGTGCTCGCCGACAGGTCGTACTCGTTGATCCGCATGGCCCAGGAGTCCCGCGGGCTGCCCAACTTCGGCGTCGACTTCGGGACGCTAGACACGGTGGCCACTGCGGAGGCATGCGGCATGCAGGCCAAGCGCGCCCATAGCGTCGAGGAACTCACCAGCGCGATAAAGGCCGCGCTCGAAGCGAGTAAGAGCCTGGTCGTGGAAGCGCCGGTGTCGGTCGCCAGCTACCGGGGCATCGTCTGATGACCGAGAACGCCTGCGCCCCCGACGCCGCACGCCATCTAATGAACATCGAACGCCGTCTGCCTGTGACGATGGTCTCGGGCTCCGGCTGCCGCCTCAAATCGTCGGACGGCAACGATTACCTTGACCTCGTCGCCGGCATCGCCGTGAATCTACTGGGATATTCGCACCCCAAGCTGGTCAAGGCTATCTGCGACCAGGCGCGCGCATTGATCAACGTCGGCGACATGGTGTTCAACGAACCCATGCTCGAGCTCGCGGCACGGCTCGTCGGGCTCACCTTCCCGGCGCGCGTCTTCTTCTGCCACAGCGGTGCGGAGGCGAACGAAGCTGCGATCAAGTTGACGAGAAAGTGGGGAAAAGAGCACAAGAGCGGAGCCTTCGAGATCGTGAGCGCCCTGGGCTCCTTCCACGGCCGGACCCTGGCCACTGTCACAGCGGGGGGCAAGGCGCGAAACTCTGATCCTTTCACGCCCTTGCCTCCCGGCTTCGTGCACGTGCCCTTTAACGATCTTGAAGCGGTCAAGCGGGCTACGTCGGCCAACAGCGTCGGCGTCATGGTCGAGCCGATACTCGGCAGCGCCGGCGTGGTTCCCGCCAAACCGGAATTCCTGCGTGGGCTTCGCGAGTGGTGCGACGAAATGAACCTCCTCCTCATCTTTGATGAGGTCCAGACCGGGCTCGGACGCACAGGACAGTGGTTCGCCTTCCAGGCATATGGTGTCCAGCCGGACATCCTGACCCTCGCGAAAGGCCTTGGAGGTGGCGTCCCGATCGGCGCTTGCCTGGCCGCGCCTCGCGCCGATACCTTCACTCCCGGCGACCACGGCTCGACCCTCGGCGGCAATCCACTCGCTTGCGCCGCAGCCGTCACTCTCCTGAACGTCGTCGAAGCTGAGGGCCTCCTTGCCAACGCCGCCGAAGTTGGGTCCTATATGCGGGTCCAGCTTCAGCGGCTTCGTCCTACCGAGATCCGCGGAATGGGCTTGATGATCGGCATCGACCTGGACCGTCCGGTCGCTGCGGCTCTTCAGCGGGCGTGCTTCGACATGGGTCTACTCATCAACATTGTTGGCGACCGGACGGTGCGCTTCGTCCCGCCGCTGATCCTCACTAAGCAGGACGTCGACACCGCACTCACAATCCTTGAGCCCGCGCTAGATCGCGTCCGGTCGGGCGCGTCGTACACATCGCATTGATCGACCTTCGTTCAGACACCGTCACCCAGCCGACGCCCGAGATGCGCACGCTTATGGCTGGGGCAATCGTCGGCGACGATGTCTACCGCGAAGACCCTACCGTCACAGAGTTGGAGAGCGTCTCGGCTCGGCTGGTGGGGAAGGATGCAGCGCTCTTCATCACCAGTGGCACCATGGGCAATCTCCTCGGGATGCTGGTTAGTGCCGGTCCTGGTCGTGAAGCGATCGTCGACTCGGAGTCCCACATCTTCATGTATGAGGTCGGCGGAGCAAGCGCATTGGCGCAAGTGCAGCTGCGGCCTGTGGTCACCGAGCGCGGCATCTTGAGCGGCCGGGACGTTTTCGACTCGATGCGGCCAGATGACGTTGACGAGCCGCGAACCTGCCTGGTCGCGCTCGAGAACACCCATAACCGCCACGGCGGTGTCGTCTGGCCGGTCGCTTCGATCGAGGAGGTTGCCGACGCCGCGCACTCGAACGGGCTTCGAGTTCACATGGATGGGGCGCGAATCTTCAACGCCGTCATCGCTACCGGCGCAGCCACCGCCGAAATTGCTCATCATGCCGACACGGTCACGTTCTGCCTTTCCAAGGGACTTGCGTGCCCTATGGGCAGCCTGTTCTGCGGATCTTATGAAGATGTTGATCGTGCCCGGCGCTGGCGGAAAATGCTCGGAGGCGGGTGGCGCCAGGCAGGCGTGGTCGCCGCGGCGGGGATATGGGCGCTCGAGCACATGGTTGAGCGCCTCGCCGAGGACCATGGAAACGCTCGGACACTTGCCGAAGGGCTCGCGGAGCTTCCTGGGGTTGACATCGACCTATCGCGGGTCGAGACCAATATCGTGATCTTTTACCTAAGGTCCAAATCGAGCTCGGACTTCCTTCGTCTGTGCCGGGAGCGGGAAGTGCTAGGCGGTGGCTATGTTTCCGGCCGCGTTCGATTCGTTACGCATTACGGCATTACCGCGGAGGATGTTCAGAAAGCGCTCGACGCGTGTACCAGGGCACTGGCCGGCTGATGTCGAGCTTTGATCTCGGCGTAGAGGGCGGAACCATCGTCACGGCTCGTAGCCGTTGGCGGGCCAACCTGTACGTGCGAGACGGGAAGGTCGCCCTCATCACTGACGACCGGGTGGCCGCCAATACGACGGTCAAGGCGTCGGACCTCCTTGTCATGCCGGGAATGATTGACTGCCACGTCCATTTCATGGATCCAGGGGCGCTCGAACGAGAGGACTTTCCGACCGGCAGCGCGGCCGCTGCCAGGTCAGGCGTGACGTGCGTGATCGAACACTCACACGTATCGCCGGTTCGCACGGCGGGCGAGCTTCGCGACAAGGCCGCCTACATGCGCACGCGCTCATGCGTGGACTTTGGCCTGGCCGCGCACTCGGTGGCGGGCGATGTGGATTCGGCGATCGGGGCTTGGCACGCCGGCGCCACCTTCATCAAAGCGTTCACTTGCACCACTCACGGCGTGCAGGGTCATACCGCTGGCGACCTCCTTCGTCTGTTCATGGCTTCAGCGGCAACAAATGCCACGTGCCTCGTGCATTGCGAAGATGACTCGATGCTCGAGTCGGCGCACCGTGCGCTCGTCGCCAACGGTCGAATGGACGGCGCCGTGATCCCCGAGTGGCGCGATCGCAAGGCCGAGGTGGTCGCGGTGACTACCGTCGCTTATCTCGCGCAGGAGACAGGCGCGCACATCGCGATCGCGCACGCCAGCAATCCAGCTGTGTTTGACGCGGTTAAGCCGTATCGCGCTGCAGGCGCTGATATCAGTGTTGAATCGTGTCCTCAGTACTTCGTTCTGCTAGAGCACGAGGTGGATGACCGTGGCGCTCTGCTCAAGTTCGCGCCGCCGGCCCGGGCTCACGGAGCGTCGGACCTCGAGCTGATGTGGGACCGATTCAATGCAGGCGACGTCGATTTCATTTCGTCTGATCACGCACCCGCGACGATCGAGCAGAAGCGCGAGGGCTCGATCTGGGATGCCCCCTTTGGGCTACCGGGAATCGATACCACTTTCTCGATTCTGGCCGACGCGGCAAGCCGGGGCGTGATCACTTATGAGCGACTCGTCGCCGGGTACTCAGAGAGACCCGCCAAAACGTACGGCCTCTTTCCTCGCAAAGGCTCACTCGCAGTCGGTAGTGATGCCGACTTCATCCTCGTCGATCCTTCTCGCGAATGGACGGTCAATGACGACGACATCGTGTCAAAGGCGGGGTGGTCGCCATATTCCGGGCGGACCCTGCGCGGGCGTTCGGTTGCCACGTACATCCGCGGGTTTCCGGCGGCCGTCGACGGCGAAGTCGTAGCGCAGCCAGGGCTTGGCCAATATCTACCCGGACCGGGACTTTCCCCGGCCAATCGGACCTAAGGAGATCTGACCATGAGCCTCGAGCAGTGCCAGCTGGACGCCGAACGTCAATGGATTGAGGAATGGGATTCCGGACCGGTGTATCTGCGCTGGACCGAAGTTCCCCTGCAATCTGGTGATCGCGCGCCGGCAGCGCAGGTCATCGATTTCGAACGCCGCGCCGTCAACCTCAGCCAGCTCTGGGCGGAAGGCGCCGCGCTGGTTCTGTTCTGGCGTCACTTCGGATGCGGCTGCGGATTGGACCGGATCAAACGCCTGAAACAGGAGATCGCTCGTTATGGCGAACTCGGCGCAAGCGTCACGATCGTCGGACAGGGCGACCCTGAGCTCGCAGCCGAATATCGGCGCAAGTACGACCTACCCGTGCCAATACTGAGCGATCCGTCTCGAGACGCATTCAGGGCGTATGGCGTGCTCGAGGGAAGGCCAGAGCAAATCCTTTACGACGCATCGGAAGAAATGCTCCGGCGTGACGCGCAGGCGGGACGAAGCTTCGCCGCCGAGCGCAAGGCGATGGGACGCCCTCCTGTGAACAGTCCGTGGCAGTTGCCTGCAGAATTTGTGGTCGACGGCACCGGCGTCGTCCAGCTTGCCTACCGGTATCAATATTGCGAGGACTTTCCGGACGCTCGGGTCATCACATCGGTTCTCGAACGCCTCGCCTGATGACCTCCTTCGACCCGATGCTTGGCCAAGTCAAGGGATTCCTTGGGCGGGCGCTGGAGCTGTCTCCACAGGAATGGTCGAGGCTCAATCCCCGTTCAGAGGGACCGTCTCGATTAAGTTTCCAATCGAAGGCTGAAGACGTCGGTTTGTCGGCCCTCTACGAATACGTAGTCGATTGGGCAGGACTCGTCGCATGCAAGGACCACATCGAGGAGACACAATGCGCAGCAAGCGCGCTGCTGCTAAGGGACCACCTCACGGCAACTGAGTTTGCGGCTGCGTACGCACCATTCGATGTTGAAATCGCAGCCAGCATTCTTGATGGTGACGGCTAACCCGACTCTGGGCTCAAGCACAACTCGGTGCCCCACAAGTGAGTGAAGGTCTTTGCGCTCCCACCGCTGCCGATGATCCCTGCCCTAATTGAGCGTCAAGCCCTGTGTCAGGAATGTGGCTGTCTTGCCCCAGGGGGATCCCTTCGATTGGATTCCTTCCTGGTGGCACGAACAACCACTGGGTGCCATCCCACCAGTGATTACCGCTGGCGGACCACTGCGCGTGAGAACCAGGCGGCAGCGGCTTGGGAACGTTCTGCATACATCACGCCTCGCTGGATTCGACTGGAGCCGTTCCAATAATTTGCTCCCAGTCCATTGGAGAGCAGCCGTCGGGTGTCCGCGAACATGCGTTGTCGGCCCCGGCCTACATTCATACGTTGGCGGTCATGCTGGGCTGTCACGATCCTGAGCAGCAGCTAAGTCGACGACTGATTGCTAAGAGCTCGGGCCTGAGGCGCGTAAAAGGCGCTGCATCTCACATCACTGGGGGTGGGTGCGTTCGGAGACACGAGTCAGCCGAACGTCCACAACTAAGGGCACATGGTCACTGAGCCGAGTGTCAATCCAATCCGTGACCGCCCCGAGCTGGACCCGCTTGATCCTCTTGAGCCATCCTTTCGGTACAAAGCAGTAATCAATGTGGAAGATGGAATCGGTTTCGGTCTGATAGCGCCAGTAATGAGTCGAGTCCGGTTCCTCGCCGTGAATCACCTTGAAATGGTGGTGATAGGCACTGACCAAGCCCAGTTGGCGCATCACCTCAACGTTACGGCCGTGATTGTGAACTCGACTTGGCCGATCCCAACTGGAATCCTAGTTGAAATCACCGGCGACGATAGCGGGGCCTACCGATAGGGAGCGGCGGTAGGCCTCCAACGCCTTGTGAACTGGCTCGCGATACGGTCGGGGGCCCACACAGCCAGAAGGAAGAAGGCAAGCGGTCCGGAGACCGCAATCGGAGCGGCCCAAGGTAGCCTCGGGTCGTAGCTAGCATCGAGTGCCACACGGTAGTCGCCGTACGAAAGAACGCCAATACCCTGACGGCGATTGGATCCTGCCCAAGCCCAATGTCCTGGCGGGGCGCTAAAGTCGGCTGCGCACTCGGGTCTTACCGCGACGTCGGGCTTGAGTTCCGCAAGGGCCGACTGTTTTCGGTTCAGCCCCATCCGCGCGTTCCAAACCACAATTCGCATGGCAGGTAACGATAGAGCTGGGTTTATCGATACCAATCGCTAGGCGATTGCCTTCAGGTGACGCAGGTCAAGTAACTACGAACGATCCGAGGCCGATGACCGCAGGATGGCTGTACCTTGCCTACCGTCTGGGTGCCGGCACCGGAGAGTGTTGACGAGGCGGTGGTGTTGGCCGCGGCGGCGGAGCTTGGGGCGCGGCCGGTGGCGACGGGACAGGTGGGGGCGGGACCGTTGGTGGAGGCGAGTCCGTCGAATACATTCCCTTCCTGAGCTCGTCTGGCATCTTAGTTTCTGTCCTTAACGCAGAATCCGAATGGTCCTTACTTGCCCGACATCGGGAATCACGACTCCCCGGGTATTCGGCACCTGCGCGTATATGTTACCGGCGGAGTCGACAGCCCACTCCTCAGAGAGGTAGATGCCTGGCTTTTCCGGAGACGTCATCGCGAGTCCGCCTCTGGCATATGTCCCCGCCACCTTGGTGCCGTCGTCGAATTCGAGCACGACGAAGCCTCCGTCCATGATTCCGGCAGTGACGATCCAGTCCCAGATTGAAGGTTCGGGCGTCGGCCGGACAAACCAAGCGATGAACCGGCGCCAACCGCTAGGAGGCCGCCGAAGCCCGGTTGGGAACACAAAGTCACTGACCTTGCCGGCACCCGTTCCAAGGACGTACGGCAGAACAAACAAGCCCAGAAAGGCCCAGCCCGCGACCCTGAAGGGATGGTCTACAAGATGATCTCGAACCGGGTAGATCTCCACGAGGAGAAACGGCAGCAAGACCAATTGCAGAACGAGACTAAGAGCAAGGCTCTGAAGTACGGTGTGCAGGTCGGCCGGAAAGCCTCTCCACGTTCTGGAGCGCGACCACCAAAGAACGGTCAGGTATCCGGGGACTACCGTGAGCAAGATCACGATAGACGTGGTCGAGAGAGCTTCTGGCACGGCGTGCAGTGTCAGCCTTGGTTCCGTAATCGTCAACCCAATGAGGAAATCGACACAAAGGTTTCGGCTGCGGCGGCGCGAGAACGCCGCAAAGGGCTCCACACTCTCACTGGTCGCGATACCAATCGCTTTATCGACAGCAGCGATCGGGCCGTCAGCATGGCTAATTCGTGGTCAGCGGGCCTTCGTTTCGAACCCCTGGTGCCTCACGGTCCCGAACTCTGAGACCTTTCGTCCAGACATCGCCGAAACGATCGGTTTCAGTTCGAAAGCTCTAAAAGGTAGCCCGCCAGCGTCCAGATTCGAGTCGTTCTTTCGCCGGATTACTACATGAACTACTACAGAGGATGTCCGGATAGGCTCATTCGAGAGCGCGCAGTATCGCCTGGATGCCGGGGCGCGAGGAGCGTCCCTTCACGTTGAGCGGCTCGCCGCGCGCCTAATGAGAGTCGAGGCAACCACCGCAACAAGCAGCGCAGCGCCGTAGAAGATCTGCTGGACGAAGTTCTGCGCGCCGATCAGCTCGAGACCAACTATGCCCGTAGCAAGAAAGTAGACGGCGATCAACGAGCCGAAAGGATTGAAGCGGCCAGGCGTGAGGGTGGTTGAACCAAGGAAAGCTGCCGCGTATGCCGGCAGCAAGAGTTCGGAACCGCCAGCGGGCTGGGCCGACCCGCTTGTGCCCGCATACAGGATGCCCGCGATGCCAGCCAGAAGCGCGCTGAACAACAGGCTTCCGATCCGGACCCGTCCAACGTTGATGCCGCTCAGCCGCGCCACGTCGCGAGCCTGCCCGACGATCAACATCCGCCTACCAAGTGGCGTGTAGCGCAGCAGGTAGAAAACCAGCACGCAGATCGCAATGCTGTAGTAGAACTCGACCGACACGCCAAAGATCTGGTCTTGCACCACCACGTTGACCAACGACTGGGCGAGTCCCGTGATCGTGTTGTTGTCACTCATCCACGCCGTGGCGCCGAGTGCGAGGCTTCCAGTTCCCAACGTGACGATAAGGGCATCGATGCCCACAATCACCGCAAAGAAGCCGTTGACGAGGCCGACGAAAGCCGACGCGGCTAAGGCAATCAAGACCGCGTAGCCGACTGGGACGTGGTGTTGCGCGTTGAGGATCAACACGAGCATTGCCGACAGTCCAAGGACGGAGGCTACGGAGATGTCGAGGTCACCGACTGTCAGCGGCGCAAGCACCCCGATCGTCAGAACTACGAGCACCGCATTCGTGGAAAGGATCGCCGACGCGTTGTCCCCCGTCGGAAACACGTCTGGTTTGAGGATCGAGAAGACGACGATTACCACGATAAACGTCACCGGGAGGGCGTACCTTTCGAGCGAAAAGGGGCGCCGACGTCGGCGAGCAGCCGGAGGTGCGGTTGGGCGCCCGGTCGGTCGGTCGGTCGGGCTGGCGACAGTCATTTAGTCAGGGTTCCGAACTCAACCGGACGCGCCTTCGAAGACGTACGCAAGCACTCGCCGAGGATGTTCTCCCTGGTCACATCGTCCCCTTCAAGGATCCGAGAAATCCGTCCATCGCCGATGATCGCGACTTTCGTGCAGAGGTCGGCCAGTTGCTCGTACTCGGCGCTGCCACAGATGACGATCGTGCCAAGTCCCGCCATTTGACGGATGAAAGTAGTGATGTCGACCCTCGCGCCAACATCTACACCTTGCGTCGGCTCATGGAGGAGCAAGACACGCGGGCGCCGGACAAGCCATTTCGCCAGAAGGACCCTTTGCTGGTTGCCGCCAGAGAGCTGATCGGTCTGCATTTCGTGATCCGGAGGCTGAATTCCAAGCTGGGCGGTGAGCCGGGATGCGACCTCGTTAAGCCCAGAACGTCGGAGAAATAGTCTTTTGAACTGCGAATCGAGGATGGTGATGGTCTCGTTCTCCTCGATGGTGGCACGGCTTGCGATCCCATGGAGCAGCCGTTCCGCGGGGATCAACGCCATGCCGAGCTCCATCGCCCGATGTGGCGTGAGGTCTCTGACGTCGACCTGGGTGGAGCCAAGCTCGAGCCTACCGGAGACCCCTCGACCGGCGCCGAACGCAGCGTAGAGAACCTCCTCGTACCCGGCGCCGGCGAGTCCCGTAATGCCGAGAATCTCACCCGCTCGCACGGTTAGATCGATCTGGCGCAACGTCCGCGTCGACACATTCCGAAGTTTTAGGGCGACGTCCCCTTCGCTCTTCGCGGCAAGCTCCTCGACAGCCCGTGCACGCCTGGCTGTGTGGTCGCCGACGATCATGTGGACCAGTTCGTCATCGCTTGTTTTGTCTGTCTCAACCGTCCCCACATTGCGGCCATCCCGCAGCACCGTGACGCGATCAGTGTGGTCGCGAACCTCGTCCATGCGATGAGAGACGAAGAGCACCCCGATACCTTTCGCCACGAGGTCGCGGATCATGGCAAATACGCGACCTACGTCGTCCCGCGGTAGGAAAACGGTCGGCTCATCGAGGACTATCAGGTGTGCCTTCGAGCTCGAATCGTCGTCCGTCTTTGCGGCGACGGCTCGAGTTATGGCCAAGAGCGATCGGTCGATCAGCGGGAGCTGGTGCAGGGGCGCGCGCGGGTCAAAGTCCAGCCCGTGCCGGCGAAGGATCGCCTCGGCCTCGTCGAAGAAAGCCCCCCAGTTGATGTAAACATTGCGCCGCGACAGGGCCAGCCGATCGATGAAGAGGTTCTCCCCGACCGTCAAGGAAGGGATCAGTCCGAGGTTCTGATGGACAAAACGCAGCCCGCGTCGGTGGGCCTCCCCGAAAGGGAGAGGAAAGGTCAGCTGCTGGTCTAGAACTGCGAGCTCACCCTCTTCCGGGGTGACCACGCCAGCGAGGATCTTGATCAGCGTGCTCTTGCCTGACCCGTTCTGGCCGAGCAGACCATGCACCTCCGCAGGTAGAACACTGATGCTCGCGGAGTCGAGCGCGAGGGTTCCGCCGTAGCGCTTCGTGATTCCCCTCGCGGCCAGTATGGGAAGCGTTGGAGCGATAGCCTGAGGCGATCGCTCCATTGAATTGCTTCCCGCTTGATCTGCCACCGCGATTGATCAGCCGAACGCGTTATCCGGGAGCCCGCAAGCCCCATAGCTGGAAGAAACCGGTGATGTACGCATTGCCGTATCCACCAGCGAAGTTTGGCCCACCGCCGGTTTCGGAGATGTTGGCCTGGTCGAAGATCCTGAACGGCGTCACTTCACTCACCGGTGACATGCCGGCAAGGATCCGGAAAGCCTGATCCATATTCGCGTAACCGACCCATGTGTCTGGTTCGGCGACGTCGGCAATCACGGGGCTACTGCCGCTGGCCACGTCTTGCAGCGCGAACGCGGAGCCGTTGAAGCTCAGCATCTTGATCTTGTTTGCCTTGCCTGCCGCCTGGACTGCGCCCAAGCTGCCAGGGATCAATGCATCGAACATCGGATCTACGTAGTTGATGTTCGGGTCTTGCACGAGCGCGCTCGACACCTGACTAAATGGCCCAGCCTGGCCGATTTGCTCCAGCGTGACCTCGACAAGCTTGGTCTTGCATCCAGAACAGTAGTTCTTGTACTCGTCGAGCATCTTCTGCTCCATCGGAGGCACTGGGCTCAATCCACTGATGCTGACGATCAGGACGTCTGCCTTGCCCTTGGAGTTGTTGATGACCCAGTCAGCCTGCGCCTGAGCTACAACCGTGAACGGCACCTTGACCACAGCGGTCACGCCAGGGGCGCAGCCGTCGCATGCGGGTGGATCGGGCGAGATGGCGTCGTAAAAGTGAGTCACGAGCACAGGTATTCCCGCAGCTTTGGCCGCGGCTATCTGTGGCTGAAGAGCGCGGGGATCAGGCGCGGTGTCGAGGTTGATCAGGTCTGGGTGTTGAGAGATCGCGGTCTGCATTCCCTGCACCCACGCCGCCGGGTTGCCCTGATTCGGGAAGACCGTCACCTTCACGCCAGCAGCGTCAGCGGCCTGCTTCTCACCGGCTTCAACCGCCTGCGTAAATGGAGTCTCGGCGATAGGGATGGTGAATATCTTCTTGCCCCGCAGCTTGCTCGGATCGACGGCGGGGCCGGGCGCACTCCAAACCGGGATTGCAGTGAACTTGGCGAGGTTGTCGGTAACTTGGGACGGGACGCCGCCACCGCTCGTTGACGCATTGTTGTTGGACGACCCGCCGCATGCGATAGCGGCTACCAGAGCCAGCCCCGCCATCAGTGACAACGGGGTTGACGCAAATCGCTTCATGTTCTGCCTCCCCTCGTCCGTGCAGTTATCCGGCTCAAAGTCCGGTGCCAGCCTAGGCGCCGAGAGTTCTTCTGTCCAATATATTGTTCGTTCGAAATTAAGACGTTACTGATATCACGCGGAGGGCAATACTGAATGCCCATGGAGTACCGGACACTGGGTCGCACCGGCGTCAAGGTGTCGGCGATCGGACTCGGGTGCGGGGGCTTTGGAGGTATCGGTTCGGAGGTCAGCCTCTTCGGTCGGGGCGAGGATCAGGAGCAGGCTTCCGCGTTAATGGACCACGCGGTCGAGATCGGCATCAATTACTTCGACACCGCCGATTCGTATGGCGGCGGCCTCTCCGAAGAAATGGTCGGACGATGGATGCGTCTTCGCGGCGCCAGGGATGGGATCATCCTGGCGACCAAGGTCTTCAATCCGATGGGAGGCGATCTACATAGCGGCGGCCTCTCTCGACGCCATATCACGCGCGCCGTCGACGACTCGCTGCGGCGGCTGCAGACCGACAGGATCGACATCTACATGGCGCATCAGGTCGATCCGAGGACCGATCTTGAAGAAACGATGCGCGCGTTCGACGACCTGGTCCGCTCGGGCAAGGTCCTTTATCTCGGGTTCTGCAACATCGAGACATGGCGTGTGGTCAAGTCGCTTTGGATTAGCGAGCGGATCGGCGGCGCGAGGCTCACCTGTGTGCAGAACGAGTACAACCTGCTGCACCGAGATGCTGAAGTCGAGTTGCTGCCTGTGTTGGCAAGCGAGGCGCTCTCCTTCGTCGCCTACAGTCCCATGGCCGGCGGTTGGCTCAGCGGCAAGTACCTGCGAGGCAGGCCGCCACCGCCCGGTTCGAGGATGGAGCTGCGGCCGGAGCCATACGCTGGCTTTCAGACAGACGCAACGTATCGGGCGATCGACCGCTTCGGTGAGTTGGCCGCCTCTTTCGGCGCTTCCACGGGCGCGCTTGCGCTCGCATGGGCGTCGTCGCACCCGGACGTGACGTCTATTCTCGCGGCGCCACGCAATCTCGCGCAGTTCGAGACAGTTGAGGAGGCGCTGCGACTGTCATTGAGCGCCGACGATCGCCTCAATATCCAAAACGAATCGTTGGTCGCGGATTGATGTATTGGACTGCCCTCACCTGCAGGTCTAGACTCGGCCCCAAATGAGCAAAGTCATCACCCGGCAGGCAGCAGAAGAGCGCAGCACCCCCGCGCCTAAGAAAGCAGGCAGTGTGCGCGTGGCGCTCGTGCAGAGCAAGTCCGACATTGGGACTGCAACGTACGACCCTCGTGACGCAAACCTCGGTCGCGCTCTGGCCGACATCGAAAACGCGGCTGCCGCGAAAGCCGACCTGGTCGTGTTCGGGGAGATGTACCTCTCCGGCTACCGCACGGACGAGTGGCTTCACAAGTGGGCGAGCACGATCGCGCCCCCGGACCGCCACGTCGCTGCCGTGATTGATGCCGCCGAGCGGCATGGGCTTCACGTGATCATGGGCATGGGGACTTTTGGACCGGGGATGCCGGGCGACGTATACAACACCGCGCTCTTGACCGGACCCAATGGGATCATCGGTGCTTACCGGAAGACCCACGTCGCGGCCTTCACGTACTTCAACGGCGTCGCCACGGAGCGGTGCTTTTACTCGCCGGGCAAGGACCTGCCGGTCTTCGACACGGCGCTGGGCCGCATTGGAATCCACATCTGCTATGACATGAGCTTCCCTGAGGTGGCTCGGGTCCAGGCCTTGAAAGGTGCCGACTTCCTGGTCAACGTCTCCGCCTCAGCCGGCGGCTTCGAGGAGTACTGGGAGCACGGCATGTTCATGCGTGCCGCGGAAAACTGCATCTGGTATATGGTCTGCTCGGTCGTCGGGATGCAGCGCAACGACCGGCTCTTCGGCGGTAGCCGGGTGGTCGATCCGGACGGCAAGGTGGTGGCCATCGGCAAGTTCGACGAGGAGGATTTCGTCGTGGCCGACGTCGACCTGGATGCGCAGCGGGCCGCACGCGCGACCTCGCACTTGTTCAACACTCGCCAGCCAGAGATTTATCGGGCAATCGCCGACCCTACGCCGAATCCGTAGGACTTCAAGCCCATGATCGTGGCGGCTCCAGGTCTCGACCGAATCCAGATGGCGCGCCAGGCGATCTTGGGTGCGGCTGTGCGCACTCCACTGATGCCCCTGAACGTCATCGACGCACCGGCCTCCATCCATCTGAAGCTCGAAAACCTGCAACCGATCGGGTCATTCAAGATCCGCGCCGCGGCGTTCGCCATGGCGAGCAGGTCGTCCGCGGAGCTCTCGCGCGGTGTCCTCACGGCCAGCGCCGGCAATATGGGCCTGGCAGTCGCGTGGGAGGCCCGCCGCCGCGGCATCCCGTGCACGGTGGTCGTGCCGGACACCTCCCCCCAACGCAAGCTCGACGGAATGCGTCAGTTTGGCGCACGCATCATTTCGGTTTCGTTCGACGAGTGGTGGGCGACCCTCGGAGCACGGTCGTACGAGGGAGTCGATGGGCTTTTCATCCATCCGTTCGATGACGAAGCGGTCATGGCAGGCGACGGCACCATCGGCATCGAGATTGTCGAAGAACTGCCCGACGTCGAAGTCGTCCTCGTGCCGTGGGGCGGCGGCGGACTATCGACCGGAATCGCATCGGCGCTGAGGGCGGTTAAGCCCGACTGCCGCGTATTCGCAGTCGAGGTGGACGGAGCCGCTCCCCTCCACCCATCCCTTGCCGCCGGAACACCGGTCGCCGTCGACTACCACCCCAGCTTTGTCGATGGGATCGGGAGCAAGACGGTGTTCCCGAACATGCTCCGTCTCGCCCAGGAATTGCTCGCCGGTTCACTTGTGACGACCGCCGCCGAGACAGCGCGATGCGTGCGGATGTTGGTAGAACGCAATCGTGTAGTTGCCGAAGGTGCTGGCGCTGCGGCTGTGGCGGTCGCGCTATCTGGCAGCGTCGAGGCGGACCGCATCGTGTGCGTCGTATCCGGGGGCAACATCGACGGCCACAAGCTCGCCAGGATTCTCGAAGGCGATACTCCTTAACGTGGGCCAGCCGCCTTCTTCTTGCTTGTAGTCCCACTGAGCTCACGGGCCGTCTTCACGAACCACTGCACCGCGTTGGAGCGGTCGGTGCGGCGCCATGCGACGCCGATCGGCACCCACGCGTTGGTATGCGCAAGGGGCCGATACGCGACGCCCTCGGTGCCCCAATCGCGCATGCCCTCGGCGGTTATCGAATAGCCCAGACCGGCGGCGACTAAACCGATGATGGTGTGCTGCTCACCCGCCTCCTGAGCGATGTGCGGAAGCTGACCGTCGCGATGAAACATGCCCATGATCCGGTCGTATACCGCGGGTGCAAACTCACGTTTGAAAAAGACGAGCGGCTCGTCCCTTAGATCGGGTATCCCGATCTCTTTCCGGCTCGCGAGCCGATGACCTTTAGGCAGGGCGACCACGAGATGTTCGCGCCCCAGCTCCTCGATCACCAACCGCGAGCTGACCCTGAGCGGACGGAGGATGCCTACCTGGATCTCCCCACGCTCGAGCTTCTCGACCTGCTCGGCGGACGTAAGCGCGCGGATGTTCACCCTTACCGACGGGTGCTGCTTGCGGAAGGCGCGCAACACGGCGGGCATGTAACCGTAGATGGAGGAATCGACGAAACCAAGCACGAGCTCCTCCGTTTCGCCGCTATCGGCAGACCTCGCGTCGCGAACTGTCTGGTTCGCGCTCTCGAGTGTGCGACGGGCACCTTCGAGGAAAGCGATTCCTGCGCTCGTGAGCTCGACCCGACGATTTGTGCGCCGGAAGAGTGTCAGACCCAGCTCTGTCTCTAGGCTGCGGATCTGCTGGCTGAGGGGCGGCTGCGACATATGCAAACGCGCGGCGGCGCGGCCGAAGTGCAGCTCTTCCGAGACGGCGACGAAATACCGCAGATGACGGAGCTCGATCTTGGAACGATACATGAATCGTCCTAAATCTCAACGAACAATATATTGGACGCACGGTTGACTCAGCCCCTATCGTTTCCGGAGTCATGGCTGTACCCGTCAAGCCGCAGATAACGACGAGCACCGCTTCGGTGCCCTCGATCATCGAATACATCGACAGGCTGATCACGGTTGAGATTCGCAATCCCGGTCTGCCCCACAGCATGATCGCGCCTCTCTACGAAGCCGCTCGTGGCGAGGGCGGAGGCGACCCGCTGACCTATAAAGCGGCGCGAGGACTCCTCGACAACGTAGGTGCCGGCGATTTCGTGCTCATCAACACAGGAGCCGGCACAGGCGAGCTCATTCCGAACGGTGAGAACGATGGCCCGGTCGGGGCCGCGGTCTTGGCCAGGGCGATCGAAAGGGGTCTTCACGCTACGCCCATCTTCGTCTGCGAGCCTTTCCACGCGGGACCAATCATCGCCTCGAGTGAGGCCGCTGGCGTCGGCATACGCAGCCTAGACGTGGCCGCTCGCAACCATGTGGGTGGCGCCGTCCTTACGACCCCCGAATCCGCGGACGAGGTTGCCGACTGGTCGGAGAAACTTCTCGACCGGCTTGAGCCCAAGGCGATTGTGGCCATCGAACGCCTAGGTCCTAACGCGAAGGGTGTTATCCATGGGTCCACCGGGTTTGCCCCTAAACCGATCACCGACTCCTCCCCCCTCTTCGAAGCGGCGGCGCGGCGAGGCATCTTCAGCGTCGGCATCGGCGACGCTGGGAACGAGATCGGCTTCGGCCGGATTTACTCTGACGTCCGAAGGATCCAGGATCCGTGGGGCCACACATGCCAGTGCCCCTGTCGTGATGGCATGGCGACCGTCGTGCCGGCCGATGTGCTGATCGTCGCGGCGGTTTCCAACTGGGGAGCGTATGGAATCGAGGCTGCTTTGAGCGTCCTGCTCAAGCGCACCGACCTGGTCCACTCACCGGAGCAAGAAGAACGGATCATGATGCGATGCCTCGACGCGGGGGGCATCGAGGCAGTGTTCTGCACCCAAAACTTCGAGTGCGATGGGATCTCGGGCGAGAGCCACATGGCGCTCGTTCGCCTGCTCCGAGATATGGTTCGGATCTACCTCGGGGAGCAAACGAGCGGGCCCATTCACTAGTCGATCCCGAGGCCGTACCTAGCGATATCAGAGGGTTATCGAGTCCACGACTTGTGGTGGCCCTGACCGAGAATCTGGCTACGAAACTGGAAGCGCGCGCCGGCGCCAGCTTCTCTTGATTAGCTGGCCCTTATCGCTCGCCGCAACACTGGTCTCATCAACCAGGAACGTGTGAACGCTTTCGTCGTTCGGAATCACTTTGTCGGGCGGCAGGGCTCTTCGTCTTGCCTCGACGGCAACCATTTGCCTGTTCAATGACGCGAAATTCTCCCAATACGTTGGGTTGAGAACCTGCTGCCCTTTCACAAATGGATAGCAAGCTACCCACCACGGAAGCGACCAGTCCGATAAGGCTTCCCAGGCAGCCTCCGCTTTGATGGCCCTTTCCTTGACAAGGTAACCCATCTGTTCAAAGAAGGTCATGACGGCCACGAGATCGTCCGTTTCTCCATCGCCCGCGATAGCGTTGGGACTCAGGATTGCGGCGGCAGCGCTGGCACGCCTCTTTTCCATCTCAGGGCTATGCCATTGAGCCTCCATACGGACCATGTTGTCTATGCTCGAAGTCCCGCGAGCAAGCTCGACCTGATACCAGACGCCAACCACGGCGGCTCCACCCGCGACAACGCCTGCGATGGCAGCGCTGAGTGCAATCCAGTCTAGAGTCACCGTTCACGAGTCCTCAGGACGATGACATTGAATGGCCTGGCGTCCGCTCGTATGGTCTGATCCGGGGAACTGATGGCTTCCTGCCAGATGTTGCATAGATACCGCCCCAGCACATCGAGGCTGAATGTGATCCGCTCCGTCTTGAGTGCCATAGCATCCTCCCTACGACAATTCGTAGTCGCCGCCGAAATCCGCGGAGCGCTTCCCATCTGGTAGTTTGCGCTATTGACCATTCGCGTACCAGGACGGCGCGTGGCACAATCGGTCACTTGGCCCTATGTGGTCATCGCTGCGGCCAGCGGCCCTAACGCAGCATCTTTCACAGGACGCGGACTACTCAGCGAGCCGGGTCGCGCCAGGGACGCTAAGACAAGCGAGATCCTAGAAGTAGTGGATAGTCGTCTCTTATCGCAAGCATCCGGGTTGCGGACGCCACCACGCGATGAGTGGCACGAAAGGCGCCCACGTTTAACCGACTTTGGGTTCGACAATTTGTATCAACCCCGCCCTGGAACCCTGTAAGGCTTCCGGTCTTCGCTGAGAGTCCGTGGTCCTCGAGCGCCATTCTTACGATGCGGGCGACTGGCCGTTCTGACGTGTCTTGTGGAAGGTCAGGATTTGCTTGGCGACGACTTGGCCGTCCCGGCTCGTCAGCGCTTGCCTTTGAAACTCGCCAGCGCGTGCGCCCTCAAGCTCCATGAGGCGATCGCCGACCGCATCAAACGAGGCATGGTCTGGCTGCACTGGAACAACGACATGCCTAGAACGGCCGGACGACATGACTGCGACGAATGCACCGCCGCGACGCTATCCATCAAGGTCGGGTGGGCGCCGACACAGCGTATAGGAGCTAAGGTCGCAAGCCGCGAACCCAATCATGGCGTTGACTTGCGGTCTTGCCTCGCTTGACCTGCGTCGTTCATCCGTAATCGCCGCCGAAGGAAGCGCTCTCCAGTTACTGCCGCGCTTCGTCTCGGACCACTGCCATCGCCGGATGCGCAGGCCTTCGAATTCGATGACGTTTGTCTAGACTCTAGGACGCTGCACACACGCTTGATGTTGCGGTAGAGGCCGAAGTTCTGCGCTAATTTAATCCGCAAGCGAGCGTCCGGCCAACTACGGGAAGGTAATTCGTTGCGCATCCACCGCATAGAGATCCACAACTTTCGCGCGTTCCGCGACTTCGTCGTCGAGCTTCACGGCGAGTCGATGTTCGTTATTGGGGAAAACGCCGGGGGTAAGACCTCCCTCCTGATTGCTGTAGCACGCGGGCTAGGTGGAGATCTCAACTTCCGCATCGAAGACTTCTCCGATCCTCTACAGGCGATCGACATCATCTTGACGCTCACGGACCTAAGTCGAGAGCAGGCAGCGATCTTTGGAAACTATGCAGACTTCGCAACGGCGCCACCAAGTCTTCGGATTGCCACCCGAGCTGTCTGGGACGCCTCCGCTGAACAAGCCGACATCGAGCACTTCTACCCACGAGTTGGGGGCTCACGGTCAAAGCGCGATGAGCGCGATGCGCTCGCTTGGCTGTGGTTGCCTGCAGCTCGTGACCCACAGCGGATGCTCCAGTTTGGCGTTCCCCGAAACCTCGCCGGTAAGCTCGTGGAGGGATTGCCCATTGGTCAGAGCCTCGACGAGGCGATCGATACTGTCCGCTTAGCGAGCGATACACTCGGCCAAGATCCCGCGCTACTCGCCTTTCTCGGCGGCGCGCGCAATGATCTGGCTGCACTATTACCAGCAGTGGCGCCCGAGGCATTTCGCATGGGGATCTCAGCCACAACACGACGCGACCTCTTGCGCAACTTTGAACTGGTCGTCGAGCATCTCGGTGAACCCGTGCCTGTGGGCACTCAGAGCAGTGGAGTCGCCCAGCTTGCCATATTCGTCTTCGCGATGAAGCTGGCCAGTGCCGAACCTGGAACCATTCTGCTGGTTGACGAGCCAGAGATTTCGCTGCATCCGCAAGCCCAACGCGCGCTCATGCGATCGCTAAGGCAGCTCCGAGTGCAGATGCTTGTTGCGACGCACTCCGCAAACCTACTGGACCGAGCCGACCCGCGACGTGTAATGCGATTGATGCACTCCGATCATGGGGTTGAGCTTGCTCGTCCATCCACGCTTAGCGATTCGGACGCTCGGAAGCTCGCAAGATTCACTGGTCCTCAGACAGCCGAAGCATTCTTTGCGCGCTCGGTCATCCTCGTCGAGGGCATCAGTGACCATATCGCGCTGGAAGCTCTCGCCGAACGGCTGCAACGGAACCTTGACGCAGAAGGAGTCAGCATTGTTCCGATAGGAGGTATCACGGCGGTGCGCTCCTTCGTGCAACTATATGGCCCAACCGGGTTCAAGCTAAGACTTGCCGGGCTGTGCGACGAGAACGAGGAACGGAACGTCCTCGATGCTCTTGAACTCGTCGGGCTAGGTGCGGGATTAACTCGCCAGACCGCTGAGGAGTTGGGCTTCTTCGTATGCGTAAGGGACCTTGAAGAGGAGCTTATTCGGGCACTCGGCGTGCAGCAAGTGGAGCAGATAATCGCCCAAAATGGGGACTTAGCTGCGTTCCGAACGTTCCAGCGCCAACCCGACCAACGGGAACTGCCGATCGAAGACCAGATCCATCGCTTTATTTCCCGGCGAAAGGTCGAGTTCGCTCCGTTGCTCGTGGATGCGCTGCCACTCCCTAACGTCCCACCACCCCTGGCCGCAGTCCTCAGACATGTCTGACCCGAGCGGTGACGAAACAGGCCCCCTGGATGATGAGCAAAGGGCCGCAGTCGAGTCTGCCGAGACAGCTATTGCTGTGCTGGCCGGACCAGGCAGTGGCAAGACTCGTGTGCTGTCCTACAGAGCGCGACATCTTCTGCAGGCTGATAGCCGCGCAGTAAAGGCACTCCTACTTACCTTCACCAATAAAGCGGCCGCAGAGATGAAAGCAAGGTCCCTTAATGTCGCCACCGTCACTAGCGACCGCGTCTGGGCGAGTACGTTCCACACATTCGGCATGCGCATGCTCCGATCACATGGCGAATTGGTCGGGATCAACCGAGAATTTGAGATACCTGAGGACGACGAGCAGAGCGAGATCGCCGAGGTCGCTGCTCGCGCGGCGGGGACAAGTAATCGATCACGCCGATGGAGTTACCTGCGGCTGCGCCGATACGAGATCCACGAATCTGAGGTTCTGCAGTGGGCTGAAGCCTACGAAGACCTAAAGCGCCGCGACTCTCTTCTCGACTTCGACGATCTCATCGTCCTGACAGCCGACCTTCTTGAACAGCAACCCACCCTCGCGGAAGCTTATGGCACCCAATACCAGCATTTGCTCGTCGACGAATTCCAAGACACTAATGCAGCCCAGTTTGCAATCGTTCGCGCTCTGTCCCAGTGGACAAGAACCGTCAGCGTTTTCGCTGACGACGACCAAGCGATCTACCAGTTCGCCGGCGCCGAGGCAAGAAACGTCCACCGCTTCATTGGAGAGCTCGGAGCCAAGGAGTATCCGCTTACAACTAACTATCGATGTCGTGCCGAGATTGTTAACGTCGCCAACCGACTGATTGCGGCCGACGGTCAGGGAAGTGGTCGCCGCATGCGTACAAGCCGAGCAGCTGGCCGTGTCCGTAGTCTCGTGTTCCCAACTATCGAAGCGGAGGCGACTGGCTTGGCTGAAGAGATCGAGGCGCTCATGGGCGTTGGCGTAGCGCCCGCTGATATGGCCATCCTGGCCCGTGCTCGATTCCGGATTCAACCACTGCTCAACGAACTGGAGCGTCGCCAACTTCCGATCACAAACTGGCTGGGCGCCGCCTACCATCCCGAGGAACGGATCGCGCTTGGTTTGTGCCTATCGATGACGCAAGGTAGGTTGACTGATCGACAGGCGAAGCGACTGTTCCGGTTCTTTGGGGTCGACGAAGTTGAAGAGCGCGCTCCGCTTGCACTATTCGATGCGTTTCATGATCGACCCGGCTGGACTGAGTTACTGGAATTGCGTGAGCTGGTTTGGGCGGGCGCAAGCCTGCGGGTATTAGTTGACAAGGCGCGTGATGCCATCGTTTCCGTACGACCGGATCTTGACGCGCCGATGTCGAGGCTCGTTGATACTGTTGGCGGCTTCGCTCGCTACGATCCCGATTTCTCTCTAATTCACCTGCTCGGCGAACTTACGCTCGGCAGTGTAGGCGGGGCGCCCACAATCGGCGGAGGGCTCAAAGTCGCAACCCTCCAAGCGACCAAGGGCCTTCAGTGGAGTCGCGTCTACATCCTTGGATTGGAGGAGGGCCGGTTACCAGACTTCCATGCCGAGACAGATGAGCAGATTCGAGAGGAACGACGTATCTGCTTCGTAGGAGTTTGTCGAGCTGAAGACGACCTGACCCTGACGCGAACCCAATGGTATTCGGTGCATCGTCAGAAAGCCTCGCGATTCCTTTCTGAGATGGGCTTATGACCTCACGGTCCCAAACCGCACGCGCTTGGGTTCGGGGTCAGTTGCCAGAGGTCGGGTGAGTTCATCGGGTCCGGGCAACAGTTCGCCACGTGCCGCGACGGAACAATGGAAGCCGCACCGGTTGCTACACGCGTCGCTACATGAAGGGCAGGTGAGTTCGTCCTGTGCGCACAACCTCCGAACGGGCATCAATGGCGCGTCTAAGGCTGTAGCGATCACCGGGCGGTGACGAGGCGATAAAGGCCATGGGGTCGTTGGCTATTGCGTCATACCATCAAACCACTGAATCGCCATCGTTGTGACGTGTAACTATGCCGTCGAGCTACATGAAATAGCTGTAGCGGGGCTGAACCACTCCCGATGGCGGGATCTGTCGAAGTATGTTGCCGACCTGGCGAGCCACCCGAATGGTCACCGGTTCACCGCGATCGAATTGCGTGTTATTCCAGTCCATCTTTGACAACGCCAAGATTTCGGTAGCCAGAGCTGCTGGAGTGGACTCAACAGAATCACAGCGCATCTCGAGTGCGCGAGGCACGTAAAGGCCAGGGTAGGTTTCGAAGAAGTCAACGGTGCCCCGCGTATAGAGCAGATGGACCCTGTCATCCAGCGACATGAACGTGCCCCGGAGGGGAGGGAGCGATGCGGCCCGGAACAGGCGCGTCCTCGACTTTCGAACGCTGACAAGGTCAACCCACTCGACGTCCGCTTCCTTTGCTTCTCGTGCGAAACCCTCTAGCTCCGCCTTGTTGAAGCTCGAAGTCTTGTGCACCACGAGGCGCGCCGGCAGCGTGTGGTGTTCGGTACGGTAAGTCTTCAACGCTTGCCGTAGAAGGTCAGCCGACGCTTCGTCTGTCATATGCGGCTGGCGATCGTTCTTCTCGATCGTGGCAGGCCCGCCTCGAACTACGACCCCATCTCCCAGCTCGTTGAAGACTTGAGCAATGCTGGTCATTAGGCGATCGCCTTCCCTCGTCTTGTAGAAGCTGACTCCGACATAACACGTGGTGAGCGCAGTAGACACTCGCCTCACGCGCCATGGTGTTCCGCCCGCTTTGTAATACAGAGCCGTATACAGGTTCCAGGCACGAGTGGCTTCGTCTTGTAGTGGAGCGACACGGTCGCTACGCGTCCGCTGGCTTCGCGGCTTCGCTGGATCGTAAGTCTCAACCCTCATCATCTGGATCGGAGCCGGGAGGCTCATCCCCTCTGCCTTTAGGACATCGTGGAAGTCGGGCGGAGGGACAACGACCTTGTCTTCCGACGCTTCCAGCGACGCAGCGGCAAGCCTCTTCCTACGCCTAAAGGCCATCGGCTCGGGGTCCAGGGCTGCCATCAAGTTCGGAGGCGGCAGGCAGATAATCACGCTCGGCTTTGCCTGCTCGGTCACGTGGCGTGCTTCAGTGAGGAAAAGCTCTGCCGCATTACGCACCAGGGAGTCGGTGCGCCTGCGCGCTGCAAGCGCGTCGATGTCTCGCTTGCTTATGGGTCGTATGAGCCGGTCGGTAATGGCCACGCCTGGCAGATTCTTTTGAGTTCCAAAACCAGGGAATGCCGGAAACAAGTGGACCCGTCGGGACTTCTTGGCCCGAACTCCGCCGCCACACTTCTCGAGCCAGCGAGATGCTGCCTCTATTGTTTCGTTGGTTCCTATCAATGCAACCGCGATATTCTTCGGCGCATCGGGTTCAGTGATATCGAGCGGGCCGTAGTCGCGCAGGCCATAACGGATGTCAATATGTGTGCCACCGCCGCCAAACTCCAGCTCAGGCTCAGCAATTACCTCCGTCTTCATCACAATTCCATTTCGGCTTGGGCCCCGGCACCACCATCATCAGGATCGCCCTCCCCGGCGACCCACGCCGCATCGTCAATGCCTCTGTTCACTTCGACCGAGAGCAGATCCCCGAATGCCAAGAAGGGATCGGCCGGTGAGATTAGGTCCTCACCGCGGCCCAGGTACGACGCCCACATGAGAACGTGGCGTCGAACGTCAGGATTTCGCTCAAGCCGTTTGATTTTCGATAGGTGCTCACCCTGATACGGGCTCACGCGCTCTCCATCAACGGTATAGACATAGGTAGGATTGATCTCCAGGTACCAGATTCCGTCATACCGTTTGAATGAGCCTTCGAACGCGTCATGCCGATACCAGGACACCTGGCCGCTTTTCTGATTGACCCGCAGAGTGAACACTTGCCGGGTGGAGGTGCCTCGCTGGCCCTCGTATTCGATGGAAAAGGGCTTCATGTCCTGATGTGGCCGAAACATGAAGCAGTCCTCATCCTTGCGGTACACGACAGCCGGATACAACTTTTCGCGAAGAGAGTCGCGAAGCAGCCATACGAATTCGTTCTTGCGGTCGATTTCCTCAGCGTCCGACCACTCCGACGAGTCGAAGTCATCAACCGAGCCACGGTCGCATAGGTCACTCCATGGCATCTCGCGCAGATCGTGAAATGAAATGATCTTCCCTTCCTTCAGGATGAAAGGCCGCTGAATATGCACCCCACGTCCCGTCGCATAGGTCCAGATCTCGTCCGTCTTTCGGATGCTAGTGCTGGCTACGTAGATTCGCGGGGCATACGCAGCAACTTGAAGGAGATTCGATACCAATGTTTCCGATTTCGCGGGCGGGCCGAGATAGAGACCTGAATCGGAAGAGGCGCCAGCAGCCTTCAGTTGCGTGAACGATTCCTGGCTGAGCCTGTCCCTCTTCTTGTCGAATCGCACTCTGCGGCTCGCGCGCCTCGCCGGATCCGCGAAGTAGGTCTTGATCGAGACCCAATACGCTTCGTCACTCTTCGGTCGGGAGACGACCAGGAGCACCGGAGCGTTCCCCTGCATCCAATAGGTCAGCTCTGGCTCGCTACACAGATACTCCAGGCCCGTCCCCGTTTCTGACTGAAATGGCCCTTCTGTGGCTCTGCTTTGGACTAGCAGCACTATTCCAAGGGCATGCCCTGTTTTCGGATCGCAAAGCTCGATGTTTCCGTCGATTCCCACATCGATGGCTACGGTGGGATTCCAAATCGAACCCATTGCGAGAACGATTCGCTCTACGAGGTTTATTCCCTCCTGGCCTATCA
>Ga0070698_100000541_pt1 | contig 40363 bp, 38 predicted proteins | sample KBSK1502metaG_FD_65477 | JGI IMG/M metagenome (GOLD analysis project Ga0070698, IMG submission 65477) | Corn, switchgrass and miscanthus rhizosphere microbial communities from Kellogg Biological Station, Michigan, USA - KBS K1-50-2 metaG | ecosystem: Host-associated > Plants > Roots >...
ATCGGCGATCTGCAGCACTGCGGGCCGATCATGGACGAGCTTTTGGCCGTGCCCGCCTATCGCCGGCTGCTCGCCTCGCGCGGCGGCACCCAGGAGGTGATGCTGGGCTATTCCGACAGCAACAAGGACGGTGGCTACCTGACCTCGACCTGGGAGCTCTACAAGGCCGAACTGGCGCTGATCGACATCTTCAAGCGTCACCAGGTGGGCTTGCGCCTGTTCCATGGCCGCGGCGGCTCGGTCGGCCGCGGCGGAGGGCCGAGCTACGACGCGATCCTCGCCCAGCCGCCCGGCGCCGTGCAGGGCCAGATCCGCGTCACCGAGCAGGGCGAGGTGATTGCCGGCAAGTATTCCAACGCCGAGGTCGGGCGGCGCAACCTCGAAACTCTGGCCGCGGCCACGCTCGAGGCGACGCTCCTGGAGGCCGATCGGCCGGCGCCGCCCGCCGACTATCTTTCCGTCATGGAGGAACTCTCGGCGCACGCCTTCCGCGCCTATCGCGACCTGGTCTACGAGACCGAGGGCTTCGACCGCTATTTCCGCGAATCGACGGTGCTCGACGAGATCGCCTCCCTCAATATCGGCAGCCGTCCGGCGTCGCGGTCGGACAAGCGGCGCATCGAGGATCTGCGCGCCATTCCCTGGGTGTTCAGCTGGGCGCAATGCCGCCTAATGCTGCCGGGCTGGTACGGCTTCGGATCGGCGGTCAAGGGGTGGACTGCGGCGCGGCCCGGCGACGGCCTCGCGCGGTTGCAGGCGATGCACGACGACTGGCCGTTCTTCCGCACCACGCTTTCGAACATGGACATGGTGCTGGCCAAGAGCGACATCGCCATCGCCTCGCGCTACGCCGAGCTGGTGACCGACGCCAAGCTCAGCCAGTCGATCTTCAGCCGCCTGCGCCAGGAGTGGCAGGCCTCGATCGACGCGGTTCTCGCCGTCACGCGACAGCAGACCCTGCTGGAGAGCAACCCGCTGCTGGCGCGTTCGATCCGCAACCGCTTTCCCTACATCGACCCCTTGAACCACGTGCAGATCGAACTGCTGCGGCGCCATCGTGCCGGCGATTCGGACCCCGGCGTCGTGCAGGGCATCCATCTCAGCATCAACGGCATCGCCGCCGGCCTGCGCAACAGCGGGTAGGACTGCGGTGACCGCCCTGAGGGAGCGGCCCGCCCCCGATGGTCGAGCCATTGATCCGACAACCACTCTTCTAGAGTATGGTGGCAAATATGAACGAGGAGGAATCAATGCGACATTGGTTGCGTTTCCATTGGCACATAGCACTTGCATCGGCGGTCGCGGGCGTGGCGCTCGTGACTCAGCCGTCGGGTCCGGTGCGCGCCGCCGATCCGATCGTGCTGTCGATCATCGACACCGGCGGCGATCTCGCCTCGACCCAGGCGATCATCGAGAATTACAAGAAGGCCAACCCGGACAAGGTCAAGGAGATAAAGATCCAGCGCGCGCCCGCGCCGGAACTTCCAGCCAAGATAAAGGCGCAGCAGGACGCCGGCCGCCTCGATATCAACCTGATCCTGACCGGCCAGGATGGCGGCTCCGTGCTGGCTGCCAACAAGCAGCTCATTCGGCTGTTTCCGGACTACGACAAGATGTTTCCGCGCGACGAGCTCACGGACGCGGCGAAGGAATTGCAGGATGAGGGTGAAGGCTTTCTGATCCCTTCGGTCACCAGCGCCGGCGGCCCTGTCTTCATCTACAATCCGGCCAAGGTCCCCAATCCACCGAAGACCGCGGAAGAATTACTCGCTTGGGCGAAAGCCAATCCCGGTCGCCTAATGTATGCGCGGCCGGCCAACAGCGGGCCCGGCCGCTCCATTCTCCAGGGCATGTCCTATATCCTCGGCGATCCCAATCCGATGGATCCCGAGAAGGGCTGGGACAAGAGCTGGGCCTATCTCAAGGAGCTCGGCAAGCATGTCGAGTACTATCCGACCGGCACAGCCATCACCCTCAAGGAATTCGCGCAGGGGCAGCGCTGGATCATCGCCGGCATCATGGAATGGGACATGAAGCCGCGCGCGCAAAGCGTGATCCCGCCGGACTCCAAAATCACGATTCTCGACAAGACGACTTTCGTCATCGACGGACACTATTGGGCGATCCCGGTGGGCGTGCCCAAGGAGCAGGTCGATGTCATTCTCGACCTGATGAAGTTCATGCGTCGCCCCGATCAGCAGGCGCTGACGTGGCCGGCGTTCATCGGACCCTCGATCAAGGCGGCAACGCTCGACAAGGCGCCGAAGGTCATCCAGGACCAGGTCAAGGAATTCTGGCGTCCCGAATACGATCAGATCGGCACCAAGTGGCCGGTGAAACCGACCCTGTCGGTCAAGGATCTGACCTATGCGATGGACCGTTGGGACCGCGAGATCGGCGCTCAGCAGGTCAAGAAGTAACCGTCGCTCCGACCCCACGACATGAGCGACTCGATCGGACACCTGCGCGTCGACATCACCAAGCGCTACGGCGGCAAGACGGTTCTCGATCAGTTGAGGCTTGAGATTCGCGGCGGCGAGTTCGTCACGTTTCTCGGGCCGAGCGGCTGCGGGAAATCGACGGCGCTTGGCGTCATTGCCGGGTTGATTCCGGCGTCGGCGGGCGAGGTCTGGCTCGACGAGCAGCGCCTCGACCGGGTTCCCCCGGAGAAGCGCGGCTTCGGCATGGTGTTCCAGAACTATGCGCTGTTTCCGCATTTGACCGTCTTCGACAACGTCGCCTTCGGCCTGTCACTGCAGAGCCGTCCGGCAGCGGAAATTCAGGAGCGCGTTCAGAGCATGCTCGGTCTGGTGCGTTTGTCGGGATACGAAAGCCGCTATCCGGGCCAACTCTCTGGCGGCCAGCAGCAGCGTGTCGCGATTGCGCGCGCGCTTATCCTTCACCCGCGTCTGATGCTGTTCGATGAACCGTTGTCCAATCTCGACGCCAAGCTGCGTATCGAAATGCGCGCCGAGATCAAGCTGCTTCATTCGAGGCTCGGCCTGACGTCGATTTACGTCACCCACGATCAGGCAGAGGCGTTGTCTCTTTCCGACCGGATTGTCTTGTTGCGCGACGGCGTTCTCATGCAGGTCGGCACGCCGCAGGAAATCCATGATCGACCGAGAAACCTCTTCGTCGCGGATTTCATGGGCTTTCGGAATTTCTTCGATGTGCGGCTTGGCGAGCCGGCGGGAGGCTTTGTCGAGGGGATGGGCAGGAGCCTGAAATTGCGGGCCCGCACGGCTCAGGACTTTTCCGCCGGACCGGACGCCATCATGGCGATCCGGCCGGACGACATCCGGATCGGCAAGACGTCGGACGGCGTCAATGCCGTGCGCGGCAAGGTCGAGCTTGTCGAATATCTCGGCCGCGAGCAGGAGGCGGTGATCGCCATCGACACTGAAACAAGGCTGTGGCTGCGCACGGCCGAGAAAGTGACACCGGGCGACGAGATTGCTCTCACCCTGCCGGCGGACAAACTCGTCCTCTTGCCGCGCGAATAGGGCGGCGGCTTTCCGATGGCGCGCGCCCAAACCGACGAACGCAGCGAACTCGACCTGGTGGCGATCGCCTGTCTCGTTCCCTCGTTGCTCTACGTCGTCTTGATGTTCGTCTACCCGTTCCTCTACGGGCTCTATGCCAGCCTGCAGCCGCCGAAGGGCGGGGCATGGAGCATTGCGAACTACCTCGCCTTTTTCAGCGACCCCTACCAATACCGGACGATCGAGACGACCTTTGCCCTCGCCATTCCCAACAGCGTCGTCGTGGTCCTGGCCGCGCTCTTCCTGGCCTACGGCATGCGGCGCGGCATCTGGATGGAGCGCACCATCACGACCATCCTCGTGCTGCCGATTTCGCTCGGCGTCATCTTTCTGTCCGAGGGAATTCTCGGTTTCTACGGCACCAACGGCTGGCTCAACCAGATGCTGATCGGCGCCGGCATTCTCGCAGAGCCGCTCGAGCTCACGCACAATTTCATCGGCGTCACGCTGTCGTTATTCATGCAGCAATTCCCGTTCTGCTTCCTCATGCTCCTCGGATACATCTCCGGCATCGATCCCAGCCTGGAAAGCTCGGCGCGCATGCTCGGCGCCGGACCGTGGACGGTGTTCCGCCGCGTCATGCTACCCTTGATCGCGCCGGGACTGATCATTGCTTTCGCGCTGGTATTCGTCATGAGTTTTGCGGTCTTCCCGTCCGCCGTCATGGTCGGCCAGCCGGCGGGCTCGACCCGCACGATCTCGATCGCCGCCTATCAACAGGCATTCGAGCAATATGACATGTCCTACGCCTCGGCGATTGCCGTGATCATGGGCGTTTGCCAATTGCTGGCGTTGATCGCCATCGTGCTGGTCCGCCGGCGCATGACGATCGCGACCACCATGGGCGTCGGAAAGCGCTGAGGGAGACGACGATGCGCGGCCGCATGTGGAAACTGGCGATTTACGTCTTCCTCCTCGGATTCATCATCAATCTGCTGGGGATCGTCAGTCACGTCATGGTCAGCGCCTTCGCCAAGCGCTGGTTCGGCAAGCCGTTGCCGCCGGCATTCACCACCGACTGGTTCAGCTATGCCTGGACCAACTTTGAACTGGGCCAAGTACTCCTCATCACGCTCTTCATTGCGTTCACGGTGGTGTTCGTCGCGCTTCTGATTGGATTTCCCGCCGCCTATATCCTGGCGCGCCGGAATTTCCGCGCCAAGCCGCTGCTGCTTCTGCTGTATTTCCTGCCGCTGCTGATTCCGCAAATGACCTATGGGATTCCGCTGGCGACGACGCTTTACAAGCTCGGGATCGGCGCATCGGTCGCCGGCGTCATTCTGGCGGTGCTGGTGCCGATGGTGCCCCTCGCGGTTTTCATCCTGCTGCCCTTCTTCGAGCAGATCAGCCTCAATCTCGAATGGAGCGCTTCGATGCTGGGGGCAAGTCGCCTGCAAATATTCCGCCGCGTATTGTTGCCGCTCATGGTCCCCGGCATTCTCACGGCCGGACTTCTCGTTCTCGTGAATACGATTTCGAATTTCGAGCTTGCGTTCCTATTGGCGGGCGGCGGGTCGCAAACGCTGGTCGTTGCCCTTTACTACAACGTGTTCGCCGGCGGCGTGCGCCCGGTCTATTCCATCGACGCAATGGCCGTCATTTACATGGTGATGGTGCTGTCGGTGCTGCTTGTGGCGCTGCGATTCGTACGGCCAACGCAGATGGTGTTCCGGCTCGACCAGCCGCGCCGATAACCCCGCGACGGCTCACGCCGCTGCCAAAGCGGACCTTGCTCGTCGGCTGTTGCCATCGTCACGCGGGCGGCAACCCGGCGCGAACGACGGGCAGGACGTCTTTGGCGATGGCTTCGAGATCGTCGACCGCGTGGCGCAGCGACATGCCGGGCTGGCGCGCCTGGAAGATCAGATGCTCGAGCGCGAAACGCGGCAGCCAAGCGACCATCTTCGCCGCGATGTCGGCCGGCGTGCCGAGGAACCAGCGGTCCTGCATGAAGGCCTCGGACAGGTAGTGGGGATTGTCGCCGGTGAGCGGCTTGCGCTCGCCGGTCGCGGGATCGATGTAGGTCTGCCCGGTGCGTTCCGGCGCATACTGCACGCGGTAGACGTGGTCGAGGTAGGGCTGGTGGCGTTTGATCGCGTCGGCCGGCGAATCGCCGACCAGGACCTCGCGCATCAACGCATGCGGCAGGGCGCCGGCGTTCTGGCGCGCGACCTCGTCGTCGAACGAGCGGATCTGCCGCTCCAGATGCGCGAGCTCGATCAGTGGCGCCACGAGAAGGCCGGCGCGATAGCGCACGGCGCGGGCGCGGGCCTTGGGCGCGGCGGCGCCGATCCATAGCGGCAGCGGGCCGGGCCTCAGTGGCGGCGGACGCAGCAGTCCCGCCTTCACCTTGTAGACCCGTCCCTCATAGTCGAAGCGCTCGCCGCGCCAGGCAAGGCCGAGGATGTCGAGCGACTCCTCGAAGGCGGTCGTGCGCTTGCCATAAGGCCAGCCGAACATCTCGAACTCGGCGGGGCGATAGCCCTGGCCCAAACCGATCTCGACCCGGCCGCCCGAGAGATTGTCGAGCACCGACAGATCCTCGGCGAGACGCAGCGGATGGCCGTGCAGCGGCGCCAGTGCCACGGCCTGGCCGATGCGGCACCGGGGAGCGGCGACGGCAAGTGCCGCACACGCGACGATGGGCGAGGGGCAGTAGCCGTCGGCCTCGCCGTGATGCTCGCTCGCCCAGATCGAGTCGAATCCCAGCCGGTTCGCTTCGCCCGCGAGCTCGATGCCTTCGCGGTACGCCTTGTCCCAGGGCTCGCCGAGCCCGCGATGGACCTGGAAGCTCAGCGCCACGCCGAACTTCAGCACCGCCATGGCTCAGCTCGCCAGCTGACGCTTCAACTCGGCCCAGCGGTCCATGATCGGCAAAAGCTTGTCTTCCTTCTCCGCCGGCAGGGTGAAGACGACGCGGTCGATGCCGATCTTCTCGCAGAAGTGAAGCCGGTCGATCTCGTCCGGCACCCGGAAGATGCTGATGGGCAGGGTGGCGGGATCGCGCCCGGCTTCGGTCGCCATCTTGCGGAACTGCTCGATGACGACGCCCACGCCGTCCTGTTCCAGCCGGTCGGCGCGCGGGATCCAGCCGTCGCCGTAGCGGATCGCGCGTCGCGCGGCATAGGGGAAGGCGCCGCCGACGATGATCGGCGGATGCGGCTTCTGCCTGGGCTTCGGCCACTGCTTCATCTTGTCGAAGTTGACGAATTCGCCGTGGTACTCGGGCTCGTCCTGGGTCCAGATCGTCTTCATCGCCTCGATGCGTTCGCGCGCCAGCTTGTGGCGGCTGTCGAATACCGTGCCGTGGTTCTCGATCTCGTCGCGGTTCCAGCCGTTGCCGACGCCGAACAGGAAGCGGCCGTTGGACAGATGGTCGATCGTGGAGACGAGCTTGGCGGTGACGATGGGATCGCGCTGGGTGAGCAAGGCGATGCCGGTGCCGACCTTGAGCTTGGTCGTCGCCGCGGCGGCGGTGTTCAGCACCAGGAACGGGTCCATGATGTCGTAGTAGGGCCGGATCAACGGCCCGCCGGCCGGGTAGGGCGTCTTGCGGGTCGAGGGGATGTGGGTGTGCTCCGGCACCCACAACGATTCGAAGCCGCGTTCCTCCAGCGCGCGCCCCAGCGGGCCTGGCTGCATGGAGTCTGTGGTAAAGAACATCACGGCGCCGATTTTCATGGTTGGATCTCCCTCGGGCCGGATTGTGCGCCGCTCGGAGGTGCGGACGTCAAGCCGCTCGGCCGATCCGCGAAACCGAAACCCGGCTCGGCCGTTGTCGTGGAGAGGGGATTTTTCATTTGATCGGAAAGACGCTCCTGCTGGGGATCGCCATAGGGCTCGCGACGGCTTTAGCCGCCGCCGTTGCCGTGAGTTGGCATCCGGCCATCCCCCCGATTCCCGGCGCCTCGCCGGAGAGCTTCGATCCGGCGATCGTGGCGCGGGGCGAAAGCCTCGCCCACATCGGCAACTGCATCGGCTGCCATACCGCCCGGGGCGGCCGGCCGTTTGCCGGCGGGCGGCCGTTGCAGACGCCCTTCGGCACGGTCTTCGCGACCAATATCACGCCCGATCCCGAGACGGGCATCGGCCGCTGGTCGCGCGAAGCTTTTAGGCGAGCTCTGCGCGAGGGCGTGGCACAGAATGGCGATCATCTCTATCCCGCCTTTCCCTACGATCATTTCACCAAGGCGAGCGATGCCGACATCGACGCGCTCTACACCTTCGTCATGACACGCACGCCCGTCCAGGCGCGCCCGCCGGCCAACCAGTTGAAGCCGCCCTTCGGTTTCCGTCCGCTGGTCGCGGCCTGGAACCTGCTCTTTCTCGACAAGGGTCCGCTTGGCGACAATCCCAACCAGCCGGCCGACTGGAATCGCGGCCGCGCGCTCGCCGAGGGACTGGCGCATTGCGGCGGCTGCCATACGCCGCGCAACGAGGTTGGCGCCGCGCGAGGCGATCACGCCTATGACGGCGCCTGGATCGAAGGCTGGTACGCTCCGCCGCTCAATGCCAACTCTCCGGCGGTGCGGCCGTGGACCGCCGACGAACTGTTCGCCTATCTGCGTACCGGTCTCAGTGCGACGCATGCCGCCGCCGCCGGCCCGATGGGCAGGGTCACGCACGCGCTCGCCCAGGCGCGCGAGGACGAGGTTCGCGCCATCGCCGTCTATGTCGCCTCCTTGATGGCGCACGCACCGGCCACGCAAGGCGCGCCGCCGCCGGCGGACAAGGGGACCGTGGCCGATGCAAGCCATCCCGAAGCGGCCGTGCTGTTTGCCGGCGCCTGCGCCGTCTGCCACGAGGCCGGCGCGCCGATGATGCAGGAAGGCCGCCCGCCGCTTGCCTGGGGAACGCCGCTGCACGAGGACACGCCCAACGACACGATCCAGATCATCGTACACGGCCTTGCACCGCCGGCCGGCCGCTCCGGTCCGACCATGCCGGCCTATGGCGAGAGTTTCAGCGACCGTCAGCTTGGCGACATCGTGGCCTACCTGCGCGCGCGCTACACCGACAAGCCGCCGTGGCCCGACATCCCGCGGGCGGTGGCGGAAGCCCGCAAGGAGGGCGACGAATGATCTCCCTCGACGTCAACGGCGCCACCCATCAGGTCGAGGCCGATCCGGACACCCCGCTGCTCTACGTCCTGCGCAACGATCTCAAATTGAATGGCGCAAAATTCGGCTGCGGGCTCGGCCAGTGCGGCGCCTGCACCGTTCTGGTCGACGACAAGCCCGCCTTCTCCTGCCTGCTGCCGATCGCGGCGCTGGCCGGCCGCAAGGTGCGCACGATCGAAAGCCTCGGAACACAGGAAAGGCTCGGCGTGCTGCCGGCGGCGTTCGAGGCCGAGCAGGCGGCGCAGTGCGGCTACTGCATCGCCGGCATGATCATGCGCGCACAGGCGCTGCTGGAACGCAACAACCGGCCGACCGATTCGGAGCTGCGCGCCCACATGGCGCCCAATCTCTGTCGCTGCGGCACCCACATGCGCATCCTGCGCGCCGTGCGGCGCGCCGCTGCGGCGATGGGCGGCGGCGTGCGCGACGATCCGGAGCGCACGCTGTGATTGGCCTCTCGCGACGCAGTCTGCTCGGCAATGGCGCGCTGGTCGTGGCCTTCTCCTTGTCGCGTCGCGCGGTGGCCCAGGATCCCGGGAAGAAGCCGGCTTTGCCCGGCGACCTCGAGAAATTTCCGTTGCTCGACTCGTGGATCCGCATCGCAGCCGACGGACGCATCACGGTGTTCACGGGCAAGGCGGAGCTCGGCCAGGGATTGAAAACGGCGCTGATCCAGATCGCGGCGGACGAGCTCGCGGTCCCGGCGGCCAGCATCGAGCTCATCACCGCCGATACCGCACGCACGCCCGACGAGGGCATCACCGCGGGCAGCCGTTCGATGTCGGACAGCGGCACGGCCATTCTCAATGCCGCCGCCAACGTGCGCCTGCTGCTGGCCGAGACGGCGGCCTGGCGATTACTGACCGAGGTGGACAAGATCGAACTGCGCGACGGTGCGGCGCATGCGCCGAACGGCGAAAGCCTGGGCTACGGCGAGCTGGCGGCGATGCTGTCGCTCCACGTGGCCGCCAAGCCCGACGTCGCGCGGCGCGAGGCGGGCGTGGGCGTGATCGGCACCAACCTGCCGCGCGTCGACATCCCGGCCAAGCTGAGCGGTGGTGCGGCCTACCTGCAGGACATGCGGCTGCCCGGCATGCTCCACGCCCGTGTCGTGCGCGGTCCCAGCGACGGCACGCGGCTGAAACCGGGCGACATCGACGCTGTCGCCAAGATGCCGGGAGTCGTGCGCGTGGTGCGCGACGGCGGCTTCACCGCCGTGCTGGCGGGCCAGGAATGGCAAGCCGTCAAGGCGCTGCGGCGCCTGCAGGCCGCCGGCTGGGAGCGGGCCGGTGCGCCGCTGCCGGCGGAGGACATGCGCGAGGCAATCCGCCGCCTGCCGGCGCAGGACGTGCCGATCTTCGACACGCCCGGGCCGCCGTCGCCGGCGGACGGCCAGGTCGTGAAGGCGCGCTACAGCCGGCCGTGCCTGATGCATGGCGCGATCGGCCCGTCCTGTGCGCTGGCCCTCTGGCAGAACGAGGGCGTCACGGTGTGGACGCACAGCCAGGGCGTCTATCCCCTGCGCAAGGCCCTGGCCGAACTGCTGCGCCTGCCGGCCGACAAGGTGCGCTGCATCCATGTCGAAGGTTCGGGCTGCTACGGCCACAACGGCGCCGACGATGTCGCGGCCGACGCCGCCCTTGCCGCGCGCGCGGTGCCGGGCCGTCCGGTGCGCCTGCAATGGATGCGCGAGCAGGAGCATGGCTGGGAGCCGCTCGGCTCGGCGATGGTCGTCGAGCTGCAAGCCACGTTGGGCGCCGACGGCCGCATCGCCCAGTGGCGGCACGACGTGTGGAGCAATGCGCATAACAACCGCCCGGCCACCGCCGGCGGCTTGCTCGCAGGCGCCGAGCTCGACCCGCCGTTTCCCCGCCAGGTGCCCAAGCCGATCCCGATGCCCGAAGGCGGCGGCCATCGCAACGGCAACCCGCTCTATGCGCTGGCCAATGCCAAGGGGATTTATCACTTCATCGAGCAGGCGCCGGTGCGCGTGTCGGCGCTGCGCTCGCTCGGCGCGCACATGAATGTTTTTGCGATCGAGTGCTTCATGGACGAGCTGGCAAAGACCATGGGCGCCGATCCCATCGCCTTCCGCCTCGCCCATATGTCGGATGGGCGTGCCCGCGAGGTCATGCAAGCCGCGGCCGATCGCTTCGGCTGGGCCGGACGCACCAAAGGCGGCAATGGTCGCGGCTGCGGCTTTGCCTTTGCCCGCTACAAGAACCTTGCCGCCTATTGCGCGGTGGCCATGGAAATCGCCGTCGACCGCGGCAGCGGCAAGATAGAAATTCCCCGCGTGGTCGCGGCCGTCGACAGCGGCGAGGCCGTCAATCCCGACGGCATCCGCAACCAGATCGAGGGCGCGATCCTCCAGTCGCTGAGCTGGACGATCCACGAAGCCGTCGCTTTCGACACGGCGCACCGCAGCAGCTTCGACTGGAGCGCCTACCCGATCCTGCGCTTCGATGCCGTTCCGGCCGTCGTCGAGGTCCAGGTGATTGATCGGCCGCGACAGCCTTTCCTGGGGACGGGCGAAGCAGGACAAGGGCCGGCCGCTGCCGCCCTGGCGAACGCCGTGGCCGATGCGCTGGCGTTGCGCGTGCGCGACATGCCACTCGCGCCCGAAAAGCTGAGGTCGGCCACGCCGAAGTCGGGGTAGAGTTCGCTCCAAGCAACGAAGTGGGGGGAATGCAATGAGCGAGGTGCGTATCCTGGCGACCGGCCTCGGCTTTCCGGAAGGTCCGGTGGCCATGCCCGACGGATCGGTGATCCTGACCGAGATCCGCAACAATCGATGCTCGCGTGTGACGCCCGACGGCAAAATCTCGCTGTTCTCGGCGACCGGCGGCGGGCCGAACGGCCTCGCGGTCGGACCCGACGGCGCGCTCTATCTCTGCAACAACGGCGGCAGCCGCTATGTCGAGGGCGTGTCGATGGGGCAGGGGCCGCATCCCGACTACAAGGGCGGCTCCATCCAGCGTCTCGACCGCGCGACCGGTGCGCCCGCGACGCTTTACAGCGAATGCGACGGGCACAAACTATCCGCGCCCAACGACATCGTGTTCGACAAGGCGGGCGGCTTCTACTTCACCGATCTCGGCAAGCGCTACGCCCGTCATCGCGATCATGGCGGCCTTTACTACGCGCTGCCGGACGGATCGAAGATCGTGAGCCTCGCCTATCCGATGCTCAGTCCCAACGGTTGCGGCCTGTCGCCGGACGGCAAGACGCTCTACGCGGCGGATACCGAAGGCGCGCGGCTGTGGGCCTTCGACGTCGAGGGGCCGGGCGTGCTGCGCAAGCCCAAGGGCCACGCACCGCATGGCGGCCGGGTCATCGCCGGATTGCCGGGCCGAGCGCGCTTCGACAGCCTGGCGGTGATGGCCAGCGGCAACGTCGCGGTGGCGACGCTGACGACCGGGATGATCACGGAGATCTCGCCGGCCGGCGCGATCGTGCGCGACGTGAAGATGCCGGATATCTATCCGACCAACATCTGCTTCGGCGGATCCGACATGCGGACGGCCTTCATAACGCTGTCGGACTCGGGCCGGCTTGGCACCCTGCAATGGCCCGAGCCCGGACTAAAACTCAATTTCAACTGACGGGAGGATGAAATGGCGGCCAACGGAAAAATGATCATCGACCTCGACAGGAAGCGCATGCAGGCGATGGCGGCCAAGGATGTCGCCACCTTGGAGGCCGTGCTGGCCGACGACCTGGTCTACGCCCACTCCTCGGCGCGGCTCGACACCAAGCGCAGCCTGATCGACGCGATGAAGTCGGGCGCCACGGTCTATACCGGCATCGAGCCGTCCGACGTGAAGGCGCAGGATCTCGGCGATGCCGTGGTCTTGACCGGCATCGCGCAGATCAAGGTCGTGTCGAACGGCACGCCCAACGCCTTCGGCGTGCGATTCACGGATGTCTACGCCAAGCGCAATGGCGGCTGGCAAATGGTGACCTGGCAATCGACGCGGCTGCCGGCGTGAGCAGGGAGCACGACCAAGGAAAGAGGGGCGGGATGAATTTTCAGGACAAGGTGGCGTTGGTCACCGGCGGCGGCAACGGGATCGGGCGCGCCACGGCGCTGGGCTTTGCCAGCCGCGGCGCCAAGGTCGTGATCGTCGATCGAGACGCGAGCGGCGGCGAGGCGACGGCGGGCGTCGTGCGCCAGCAGGGCGGCGAGGCGCTGTTCGTCCAGGCGGACGTAACGAACAGCGCAGACGTGCAGGCCTATGTGACCAAGGCGGTCGGCGCCTTCGGGCGGATCGATTGCTTTCACAACAATGCCGGCATCGAAGGCAAGGTGTCGAACACAGCCGACTACGACGAGGCGATGTTCGACGCGGTCATGGCCGTCAATGTCAAAGGCGTGTTCCTCGGGCTGAAATACGTCTTGAAGCAGATGCTCGTGCAGAAGACCGGCGGCGCGATCGTCAATACCGCGTCCACGGCGGGCTTGATGGGATCGCCTGGCATGCCGGCCTATGTCGCTTCGAAGCATGCCGTGCTTGGCTTGACCAAGACGGCCTCCGGCGAGGTGGCGCGCCACGGCATCCGGGTGAACGCGGTCTGTCCCGGTCCCATCGACACGCGCATGATCCACGACCTGGAAAAGCAGCTCAATCCCACCAACCCGGGAAAGGTCGAGGCGACCTATCAGTCGTCCATCCCGATCGGCCGTTACGGGACGGCCGAGGAAGTCGCCAATACGGTCCTGTTCCTGTGCTCGGATCTGGCCGGCAACATCACCGGCGCACATTATGTGGTCGATGGCGGCCGCACGGCGACGCCGGGGGCGGTCACGTCGATGAACAAGGATTGAGTTTCTCCATGCCGGAACATGCTTCTGCGCTGCAGCTGGTGCTGTCGGGCGACCCGGCGCTCGTTGCGATCGTGCAGCTCGCCCTGATCGTGAGTCTGTCGGCAGTGTTCTTTGCCGCTCTCATCGGTGTGCCATTGGGGGCGATGATCGCGCTCACGACCTTTCCCGGTCGTGACGGCGTCATCGTCGTGCTGAATGCGTTGATGGGCTTGCCCCCGGTCGTGGTCGGACTGGCGGTCTATCTCGCGCTGTCGAGATCGGGCCCGCTCGGGTCCTGGGGGCTCCTGTTCACGCCGCAGGCCATGATCATCGCGCAGACGGTTCTCGTGGCGCCGATCGTCGCTGCGCTGTCGCGGCAGACGATCGAGGATTTGTGGGCCGAGTACCGCGACGAGCTCACGGCGATGAATGTTGGACCGCTTGGCAGGGTGGCGACGCTGATCTGGGACGCCCGATTCAGCCTGGTCACCGCCCTGTTGGCTGGCTTCGGCCGTGCCGCGGCGGAGGTCGGGGCGGTAATCATCGTCGGCGGCAATATCGACGGTTTCACGCGCACGATGACGACGGCGATCGCGCTGGAAACCTCCAAAGGCGATCTGTCGCTCGCCATCGGGCTCGGCATGGTGCTGATCGCGATCGTGGTGCTGATCAATGCGCTGGCCTGGACCGCGCGGCGCGCCGCCGAACGTTTGACGGGATGAGCATGGGCGCAGGCGCCGCCGATTTGCCGATCCTGTTCGAGGACGTCACCATGATCGCCGGCGCCGTTACCGTTCTCGATCGCGTGACGCTCGCCCTCGCGGCGGGAGCGCCAACCGTGCTGTTGGGACCGAACGGATCGGGAAAGACGACGTTGCTGCGCCTTGCCATGGGCCTCGTAAAGCCCTCGCGTGGGCGCGTCACCTGGGGCGCGCGGGACCATGCGCCGCCGACGCGGCGTGCCATCGTGTTCCAGCATCCGACGATGCTCCGGCGCAGCGCCGCGGCCAACATCCGCTACGCGCTCTGCGCCGCCGGTATTCCGCATTCGCGACACAAGGTCGGGATCGACAAACTGCTGGCCCTCGTCGGGCTTGAACACGCCGCCGGCCGGCCGGCGCGACGGTTGTCTATCGGCGAGCAGCAGCGCCTGGCTCTGGCGCGCGCGCTCGCCCGCGACCCGGCCGTGTTGTTCCTGGACGAGCCGACGGCGAGCCTCGATCCCGCCTCCACCAAGGCGATCGAGGATGTCATTCACGCCGTCAGCCGGCGCGGCATCAAGGTCGTGCTGTCGACGCACGATCTCGCCGAGGCCCGACGGCTTGCGGGCGAGATCGTCCTGCTCCATCGCGGCCGCATCGTCGAGACCGGTTCGGCAGCCGCCTTCTTCAAGGCACCACGAACCGGCGAGGCGAGAAAATTCGTCGCCGGCGAGTTGCTCGTCTGATCGAACGAAGGGGAGCCTCTCATGCCTGCTCGCCGCTTCCTGCTGATCGCGATCGCCTTGCTCGCGCTTTCAGCATCGGCAGGCGCGCAGGAAAAATCCATCATCGTCGCTTCGACGACGTCGACGCGGGATTCAGGCCTGTTCAGTTACCTTTTGCCGCTATTCAAGGCGCGAACCGGCATCGAGGTGAAGGTGGTGGCGCTGGGCACTGGCCAGGCGCTCGATACCGCACGCCGCGGCGATGCCGACGTCGTCTTTGTCCATGCCCGATCGGAGGAGGAGAAATTCCTGGCCGATGGCTTCGGCGTGAAGCGCTTCCCGGTGATGTACAACGACTTCGTCCTGATCGGGCCGAGGAGCGATCCCGCCGGCATCAAGGGCTCGAATGATATCGTCGCCGCGCTCAGGACCCTCAAGGACAAGGGTGCGCCATTCGTTTCGCGCGGCGACCGGTCGGGCACCCACATTGCGGAGATCGAACTTTGGAAGCGCGCCGGCATCGACATCTCTACCGAGAAGGGCTCCTGGTATAAATCGGTCGGCCAGGGCATGAGCGCTGCGCTCAACACCGCTTCGGCCGCCGATGCCTACGTGCTTGCCGACCGCGGCACCTGGCTGTCGTTCAAGAACAAGGGCGCCCTCGTCGTCGCCGTGGAGGGCGACAAGCGGCTGTTCAACCAGTACGGCGTGATGCTGGTCAATCCTGCAAGACATCCGACCGTGAAGAAGGAACTCGGCCAGCAATTCATCGACTGGCTGATCTCGCCTGAGGGCCAGCGCGACATCGCCGGCTATAAGATAGACGGCAAGCAGCTGTTTTATCCGAACGCCAATGACCCCGGCGCGTGACGAGCGCGGCGGTCGGCTGCCGCGCTCTAGTTGGCGGTCATGCCGCCATCGATCACGAGCTCGCTGCCGGTGACCCACGACGCCTCGTCCGAGGCCAGGTAGAGGCAGCCTGCGGCGATATCGTCTGGTGTTCCGAACCGGCCGAGCGGCGTTGCTTCCAGGCGCTTTCGCGCGATTTCCGGATTGGAATGGCCCGGCAGGGTCATCGGCGTGTCGACGAAGCCCGGATGAACCGAATTCACGCGGATCTTGTCGGGCGCATACTGGATCGCCGCGGCCTTCGAGAAGATCCGCACGGCGCCCTTGGACGCATGATAGGCGGCGTTGGCATGCGAGCCGACGATGCCGCAGATGGATGAGATGTTGATGATCGAGCCGCCGCCGGCGCGCATCATCGCCGGCACCGCGGCCTTGGTTCCCAGGAAAACGCCGGTGGCGTTGATCGCCATCACCTGGTTCCACTGCTCGAGCGTCTGTTCGGCCAGTCGCGGCCCGGCGGTATGGCTGGTCTGGATGTTCATTCGAGGATCGCGGCCTGAAATGCCGGCGATGTTGCACAGGATATCGAGCCGGCCGTAGGTCTTCTCGGCCTGGGCGACGACTGCGGCCCACTGCGCCTCGTCCCGCACGTCCTGGGCGGCGAACACCGCCGTTCCATCGGCGTCGGAAATCTCCTTCTCCACCGTCTTGCCGAGGGAAGCGTTGCTGTCGGTCAGGACCACCGAGGCGCCGTGCCGGGCGAAAAGTCGTGCCGTCGCCGCGCCGATGCCCGAGGCTCCTCCCGTCACGATCGCGACCTTGCTTAAAAGTCTCTTTCCAGGCTGCATGGCTCCATCCCCCCGGTTCCTCAACGATCGAGACAGGATAGCGGTCGGTCGTGCCGCAGTAAGCCATTCGGTTCCGCCTATCGGCCTGCGGCCGGCCGCGCTCGCGGCGCTTGCGGCGCCTGCCGCCGCGTGAAAGCATTTCCCAAACCAAATAAACGGAAGTGGAGGAAAGCCCATGGATGTCGGCATGATGATGGTGTTCGCCAGTTACGGCTGGGAGAACTGCCCCGACGATCGCGTATGGGACGAGGAGATTCGGCTGGCCCGGCTCGCCGCCGATTCGGGCTTCGACTGCCTGTGGTCGGCCGAGCACCACTTCAACGACTACTCTTTCGTGCCCGACAACATCCACCTCATGACCTACCTGACGGCGCTCTGCCCCAACATCGATGTCGGCACCGCGGCCGTCATCCTGCCGTGGCACGACCCGTTGCGCGTTGCCGAGAATGCCGCCGTGCTCGACATGCTGAGCAAGGGCAGGCTTCGCCTCGGCCTGGGGCGCGGGCTGGCGCGGCGCGAGTTCGCCGCCTTCCGCCTCAGCATGGACGAATCGCGCGGCCGCTTCGACGAAGCGGCGCCGATGATCATCAACGCGCTCAGGACCGGCTACATGGAAGGCGACGGCAAGTATTATAAGCAGCCGCGCATAGAAATCCGTCCACGGCCTCGGCATTCCTTCGACGGCCGCGTCTACGCCGTGGCATCGAGCGAGGACTCCATCGATTCCGCCGCCAAGCTCGGCGCCCACATCGTGATGTTCGCCGACCGGCCGTGGGAGATGCGGGTGCCGATGATCGAGCGCGGGCGGGAACTGCACCGCAAGTATCACGGCGCGGTAGCGCCCTCCATCATGCTGACCGAATTCTGCGTGTGCGGCACCAACCTCGCCGAGACCGAGGAGGAGGCGCGCAAGTACCAGGGCAAGTTCGTCGAGAGCAATTTTTACCACTACGAATTCCTGGGCGAGCACTTCAAGACGGTGAAGGGCTACGATGCCTACCAGCAGAAGGCGGAGATCGCGCGCAAGGGCGGCCTCGAGGGCGCGGTGACGGGCTTCATGCAGGCCGCGAGCTGGGGCACGCCGGACAAGATCCTGCGCGGGCTCGAGCAGCGGCGGAAGGTCGTCGGCGACTTCGAGCTCAACGTCGCCTTCCGCTTCGGGGGGACGCCTTATGAAGTCTCCAAGCGGGGACTGACGCTGTTCGCCAAGGAGGTGCTGCCGGTCCTGAAGTCGTGGGGGCCGGTGAAGGCCGCACAAGCAGCGTGAGAAGGGCGGCCTGACCATGCGGTTCAAGAACAAGGTGGCGCTGATCACCGCGGCGGCGAACGGCATCGGCCGGGCCACCGCCACGATCATGGCGTGCGAAGGCGCGACCGTGATCGCCGTCGACAACCACCAGGGCCGGCTGGACGAGGCGGTGCCGGCGCTGCGCCAGGCCGGCGGCCAGTCGGGCGGCAAGGTGGAAGGCAAGCTGGTCGACGCGCTGGACGCCGGCCAGGTCGACAAGCTGGTGGCTGATGTCGCGCGCGACCATGGCCGTATCGACATCCTGGTCAACGCCGTCGGCGGCAGCACGGTGATCGACAAGCCCGCGGCGACCACCGAGCAATTGACCCTGGCCGACTGGCAGAAGCTGATCGCCTTCAACCTCGACGCCACGTTCCTCTGCACTCACGCGGTCATTCCGGTGATGAAGCACCAGCGCAGCGGCAAGATCGTCAACCTGGCCTCGATCGCCGGGCGCGGCTTGAGCGCGAACAGTTCCAGCGCCTATGCCGCGGCCAAGGGCGGCATCATCGCCTTCACCCGCAAGCTCGCCCACGAACTCGGCCCCGAGGGCATCAACGTCAACGCCATCGCCCCCAGCGTCACCCTGACCGAGCGCATCCGGCCGCATTGGGAGAAGCGCTCCCAGGCGTCGCAGGCCGAGGAGATCGAACGCACGCCGCTGCGCCGCGTCGCCGAAGCGGTCGACCAGGCCAACGTGATCTGCTTTCTCGCTTCGGCCGACGCCGATTTCGTCACCGGCCGCACCATCGACGTCACGGGTGGCGTTTGAACACCAAGTCATACCTCCCCCGTCAGACGGGGGAGGTGGCCCGGAGGGCCGGAGGGGGAAAGCCACAGGGGAGCTATTTGTTCATTTCAGATCTGAAAGTTCAAAGATCGCCTGTGTGGCCTTCCCCCTCCGCCCGCTGTGCGGGCACCTCCCCCGTGTGACGGGGGAGGGAAGCAAGAAAGGAGCAGAGCATGGCCAGCAAGGTCGGATTCATCGGGCTGGGCGCCATGGGCGGGCCGATGGCGCTCAACCTGGCGAAGGCCGGGTTCGCCCTGGTGGTTCATGACATCGACGAGACCAAGACCGAACCGTTGAAGGCCAAGGGCGCCGAGGTGGCCGCCTCGGCGCAATCGGTGGCCGCGTCGGCGGATCGCACCATCGTCATCGTCGAGACCACCGAGCAGGCCGAATCGGTGATCATCGGCGCGCACGGCATCATCCGCGGCGCCCGGCCCGGGCACATCGTGCTCTGCATGTCGACGATCGATCCGTTCGCCGCCCAGAGTTTCGCCGACCGCCTCGCATCGCTCGGCATCGCCATGCTGGATGCGCCGGTGAGCGGCGGCACGGGGCGGGCGCAGTCGGGCGAGCTGTCGGTGATCGTCGGCGGCGGCGCCGAAGTGTTCGCCCAATGCCAGGACCTGTTCGGGGCGATGGGCAATCGCTCCTTCCATGTCGGACCGCTGGGCAGCGGGCTCGCCATGAAGCTGGTCAACAACATGCTGGTCCAGGTCAACACCGTGGCGGTGGCCGAGGCCATGGTGCTGGGCGTCAAGGCCGGGCTCGATCCGCAGACCATCTATGAGGTGGTGCGCGTTTCGACAGGCGCCAGCGCCGCGTGGGAATTACGCGTGCCCCGCATCCTAGCCGGCGACTTCGAGCCGGGCGGCACGATCGACATCTCCTACAAGGACCAGGAGCTCGAGACCGCCTTCGCCAAGCGCCTGGGCGTGCCGTTGCTGTTGGCCAACCTGACGCAGCAGATCTACCAGATGGCCCGCGCCCAGGGCCTCAACAAGCAGGACGGCGCGGCGGTCGTGAAGATCTTCGAGCAAATGGCCGGCGTCAGCGTGAAGGGGACCGAGCGATGACGACTTTTGTTCTGATCCATGGCGCCTATCAGGGCGGCTGGATTTACAAGCCCGTCGCCGAGCGTTTGCGCGCCCAGGGCCATGTCGTGCTGACGCCGAGCCTGGACGGCTGCGCCGAGCGCAAGGCTCAGGTCCGTCCCGGCATCACCACCGAAACGCACGCCGCCGAGATTGCCGATCTTCTATTCTACCAGGACCTGAGCGAGGTGGTGCTGGTCGGCACCAGCACCGGCGGCATGGTGATGGCGCGGGCGGCGGAACTGGCGCGCGACCGGGTGGCGCGCCTGGTGTTCGCCGATTCCCTGGCGCTGCTCGACGGCGAGGCGCTAACCGACATCGTCAAGCGGCCGACCGCGGTCGACACCGAGCTGACCAGCGGCCCGTCGCGCCAGGATTTCGAGACCCGCCTGTTCGCCGATCTGAAGCCTGAGATGCGGCGCTGGGCGCTCGAACGCTGCGCGCCCCATCCGATCGCCGTGATGAAGGCACCGGTCAGGCTAGAGCGGTTCTGGGACCAGGCGTGGAACGCCTCGGTGATCTGGTGCAAGCGCAGCACCAATCCGCCGCAGGCGCACCAGCGCCGCACGGCCGAACGGCTGAAAGGACGCTGGCACGAACTCGACACCGGCCACTATCCGATGTTGACCGAGCCGGATGCGCTGGCGCGACTGATCGTCGAGGGTTGAATAAGGAGAGGAACATGCCGATCGCCACGAAATATCTGTTCATCGTCAGCATGGATGTGACGAAGGAGAAGGAGGCGTTGTTCAACGAGGTCTACGACACCGAGCATGTGCCTCTGCTCTTGAAGGTGCCGGGCGTGAAAGCGGTGACGCGCATCAAGACGGAACCCGCCGCGTTCAACATCGGCGGCGAGCGCAAGATCCTCGACGGCGGCAGCGAGCCCAACTATGTGGCGATCTACGAGATCGACAGCCCCGACGTGCTGCTGAGCAAGGAATGGGCCGCGGCCGCGGAAAAAGGCCGCTGGCCCAGTGAAGTGCGCCCCTTCACCTCGAACCGTCGCCATGTCGTCCGCAGGGTGATCTAGCGGGAGAACTCGACCACCGTCAGATCCATCGGCAGAACATTCGACTTTTGCAATGGCGGATTGAACGGCGTCAGGCTGAGCGGCGTACCCTTGGATTCCGCGTTGTCGAAATCCGCGGTGCCGGCCTTGTCGATGGCGGTCATTTTGAAATGACGGATGATGTAGGGGATGCCGTTCGACAGAAGCGGCGACGGGCCGTCCATGACATGGAAATGAAGATGGGGCGCCGAGGTGTTGCCCGTATTGCCGACCTTTCCCAGGAGGTCGCCGGATTTGACCTTGTTGCCGGCAGCCACCTTCACGCTTCCTTTCTGCATATGGGCATAAAGCGCGAAAGCGCTGTTGCCGATGTCGAGCACGACGAAATTCCCGTCGGCCTCGTCGATGCGCAGGCCGTCCGGCAGCTTGCCCGGGGGCTGATCCGGAAGGTCGTTGCGCGTGGCGACCACTGTTCCGCCGGCCACGGCGATCACATCCTTTCCGTAGATCGTGTAGTTTCGGACGTTGCTCCGATCGCCTTTGACGAGGAGGTTCTGGTCATCGGCCTGCTCCCAGTCGATGGCAAAGCGCTGGGCCAGGGCAACGCGGCCGTTGAGGGGCAGCAGGGCACGGACATGCCGGATCGTGTCGCAACAGCCGTCACCCGCGAGATATCCCTTGCCGATGAGCGGCGGGCCCAGCAGCACGGGGTTGGCATCGATCACCGGGGTTTCGCCGACGGTGATGGTGAATTCCTTGGCAGGCTGAACGAGGAGGAGCCCGTTGACGCGATGAGCGATGGCGCGGGGCACCTTGGCGCTCGTCGCAAGAGGCACGTGCACGAACAGCACGCCGAATTGTCCCACGGCCAGGGAGGCCGCTTCGGCGCCGCGCCGTCCACCGATCGAGAAGCGCTTGGCGATGTCGGCGGGATTGACTTCGAGCAAGACCTTTTGCGTCGCGGCATCGATGACGTCGACCTTCATGAGGTTGATGGCGGCCGGTGTCGGGTTGGCCAGCCGCAATTCATAGACGAGATGGCGTTGATCGTCGGATCCGTACGCCAGCTTGGGCGCCCACAACACGTCGGCGACGAGCGGCGTGAGCACGGGCGCGGGCGGGTCGGCGGCGAGGGCTCCGCCTGTCGACGGAATGCATGCCCACAAAAGCGCAACGACGGACGTCGCCAACGCGTGCAGCTTCGGTTTCATGATCGTCGCTCTCCCCCGACTGTATAAGTCGCATTTTACACAATTCGGGTGCCGGCGTCCGCCGCTCGTCTATGCCAGGCTGAGCTCGCGATAGCCCTGCGCGGCGACGGCATCGCAGCGCGCGCGGAACGCCGGAGCGCTGCCGCTGTAGCGGGCGATGATGCGGGTCTGCTTGCCCTCGACGTTCCTGTTGATGCCGGTCATCCACGAATCGATCTCGTTGGACAGCAAACCCACGCCTAGTGACTTGACGTGATCGGTCCACGATTCGACGCCTTCGGGGGTGGCCTCGATGCGCGTGATGTCGTGCTCGAGCGCGTGGCGGAGCAGGCCGGTCACCCAGTCGACGCTGTATTCGATGCTGCGCGGGATGTTGCCCAGGGCGGTGTGCGGGCCCATCTGCATCATCATGTTGGGGAAGCCCTCGACCAGCATGCCGAGATAGGTCTGCGGGCCGCCCTTCCACTTGTCCTTCAGCTTGAGGCCGCCCGCGCCCCGGAAGTCGATGCGGTCGAAGGCGCCGGTGATGGCGTCGAAGCCCGTGGCATAGATGATGATGTCGAATTCGTACTCGGCGTCGCTCGTCTTGATTCCCGCCAATTTTATACCAGTCGGCGTGATGCGTTCGATCGGCGTCTCGTTGATGTCGACCAGCTTGACGTTGGGCTGGTTGTAGACCTCGTAATACTTGGTCTCGAGCGGCACCCGGCGCGTGCCGAAGCCGTGGTTCTTGGGAATCAGCTTCTCCGCCACCGCCTGGTCCTTGACGCGCTGGCGGATCTTGCGGGCGACAAAGTCGCTGACCAGCGCGTTCGCCTGGCGATCGACCAGGATGTCGCGGAAATTGCCCTGCCACATGCCGAAGCCGCGGTTGTTATAGAGCTTTTCGAACACGGCCTCGCGCTCCTCGGCCGTCACCTCGCTGGTCGCCCGCGGATCGGGCGTGTGCAGGAAGCAGGCGAAGGTCTCGCGGCAGCGCGCGAAGATCTCCGGATAGCGGCCGCGGATCTCGGCCATCTCTTCCTTGGATATCTCGGCGTTGTGCAGCGGCGCGCACCAGTTGGGCGTGCGCTGGAAGACAGTCAGGTGACCCACGGTCTTGGCCACCTCCTGGATGGTCTGCACGCCGGTCGCCCCGGTGCCGATGACCGCCACGCGCTTGCCTTCGAAGCTTACGGGCTCATGCGGCCAGCGCGCGGTGTGACAGGACCGGCCCAGGAAGCTTTCGATGCCCTCGATCCGCGGCATGGTTGGCGCCGACAGGGGGCCGATGGCGGTGATCAGGAAGCGCGCGGTGTGTTGGCTGCCGTCCTCGAGGGTGACGGACCAGAGGGGTGCCTGGTCACTGTAGTGCGCCGCGGCGACGCGGCTTCGGAACTGGATGTCGCGCCGCAGGTCGAACTTGTCGGCGACATGGTTGAGATAGCGCAGCGTCTGCGGCTGTGGCGAGAAATGCTCGGTCCAATGCCATTCGTCGAGCAGTTCCTGCGAGAAGGAAAAGCCGTAGGAATAGCTCTCCGAATCGAAGCGCGCGCCGGGATAGCGGTTCCAGTACCAGGTGCCGCCGACCCCGGTGCCGGCCTCGAACACCCGCGCCCGCAGGCCGAGCTCGCGCAGGCGATGGAGCTGGTACAGGCCCGAAATGCCGGCTCCGATGATGATGGCGTCGTAATCCAACGCCTGGGGCTTATTCGTCAGAGCGCGACTCCCTGATCCGCCGCGTCCCCTGGAACACCGGCTTCAGTGGATCCATCACGAAGCGGATGCGCGGCAGGTCGGTGTCGACGGTGCAGCAGGTGCCGACGATCGGCTCGGCGAGTTTTAGCCCGCCCGCATTCCACGCCGCCGCGTCGAACACGGCGACCTGCGGCTTGCCGCGCTCGGCCTTGTAGAAGGTGTATTTGGGATCGACCTGGATCAGCATCGGCTGGGTCTGGCCGTCGAGCGGCGCGTTCGCCGCCGTCACCCAGTTGATGTACTGCACGTCGGTGCCCGATACGGGCTGCGGATCGACCAGCGCGCAGTCGAGGATGGTCTTGCCGTTCTTCTTCACCGTTCCCATGACGCGATCGTGGCGGCGCAGGAACTTCACCTCTCCCGATTCGATGGGGAAACCCCAGCGGCCGCGCAACTCCCTGGCCGCCGCGTCGCTGCTCGCGACCGCGCCCAGCATGAAGCCGCGCGGATGCGCGCCGGCCCGGCTGCCCAGCCGCAGCATCGCCAGCGTGAACGGCCCGACCGGGCTCTCGGAATAACGCGTGAACGCCAGGATCACGTAGGAGGGCAGGGCGGGATGCATCGCCTTGGGCAGCAGCCCGTCGGTCGAGCTTCTCGGCACCTCGATCAGGAGCTGCAGCATGTCCGCCTTGGGCAGCGTCCAGGCCTCGGTGTCGAGGTTGGCGAGCGTCGGCAGCGCGGCGGCTTTCCGGGTGATGTCGAGCGTTCCGTAGAGGGGCATGGTCGCTACTCCGCCGCCGCCGCTCGGGCGCTAAGCGCTTCAGCGCTTAGCGCCGTACTTGCCGGCTTGTTGGCGAACACCGGCATCACTTCCTTGGCGAACAGTCTTAGGCTCGCCATCACCTGGTCCTGCGGCACCACTTCGTTGGCGTTGAGGATGAAGTTTATGCAATCGACGCCCAGGGACTCCCACTTCTTGCAGGCGCGGATGATGCGCGCGGGGTCGCCATAGGCCATGCCTTCGGTCTGCTGCTCCGACGCGTCGGGGCCGGTGGCGGCGCGGCGCAGCGCCGGCAACAGGCCGAGGGACTGGTAGGACGGCGAGGAGAAGACCTCGCGGGTCGAGATGAGCTGCGTCGCGAGATAGTTGAAGGTGTTGCCGAGCTTCTTGCCGATCTCGACGCCGTATTTCTCGTCCTCGTGGCAGAACAGGAAGTTGGTGGTGGCGACCTGCTCGTTCACGAAGGCGCCGACCGGCTCGCACGACTGGATGCGCCGGCGGTATTCCTTGATCTTCTTCTCCTGCTCGTCGAAGCCCGCGAAGGAGAGGCCAAGGCTGCCCAGGCCGCGGTCGGCGGCGTCGATCTCGGTGCCCGGGCTGGTCACCGCCACCCACATCGGCGGATGCGGCTTCTGGTAGGGCTTGGGCAGGATGGTGCGCTCGGGCATCGACCAGAATTCGCCCTGATAGGAGAAGGTCTCCTGCATCCACATTTTGGGCAGGCAGCGCACGAACTCATCCCAGCTCTTCTTGGTGGTGTCGGGGTTCGCGCCAAAGCCGCCGAGCTCGGTCCAGGTGGCGGAGCGTCCGGTGCCGACATGCAGGCGGCCGCCCGACAGGATATCGAGGGTGGCCGTGCGCTCGGCGATCTTGATCGGATGGTTGAATTCCGGCACGCAGACCACGATGCCGTGGCCGACCTGGATGCGCTTGGTCAGCACCGCGCAGGCCGTCAGGAACAGCTCGGGCGCCGAGCAGTGCGAATATTCCTCGAGGAAATGGTGCTCGACTGCCCAGACATGATCGAAGCCCAGTTCGTCGGCCAGCTTCACCTGCTCCAGGCAGTTGTTGTAGACGGTGCGCTCTTTTTCCGGCGTCCACGGACGCGGGATCGAAATCTCGTAGAACAGGCCGAACTTCATCCTGGCGGCTCCTCTGAACCACCGTCGTCCCGAGCGGAGCCGCCTGAAAGGCGGCGAAGTCGAGGGACCTTCCTTCAACGATTAGCAGCTTGTCGTTGCGAGAAGGTCCCTCCGCGCGGCCCCTTGGGGCCTTGGTCGGGACGGCGGAACGTGCAATTGCCCTGTCTCAAACGCTAGGCTTGCCGGCGGGGCGACGCAACAGCACCATGGCATCGGAGGGCGAAATCGACATGACACGACTGGCGGGCAAGGTGGCGATCGTCACCGGTGGGGCAAGCGGCATGGGCCGCGCCACGGTGATGCGCTTCCTGGCCGACGGCGCGAAGGTCGTCGTGGCCGACCTCAACGAGGCCAACGGCGCGGAGACGGTGGCGGTCGCCAAGGCGCAAGGTCACGCCGACAGCATCGCCTTCGTGCGCGGCGACGTCGCCAAGGAGAGCGACGTCGCGGCGACCGTCGCCGCAGCCGAGAAACAATTCGGCCGGCTCGACATCGCCTATCTCAATGCCGGAGTCGGCGGTGCCTTCGGACCGATCGCCGAGACCAGCGTCGAGGATTGGGACTACACCTTCGCCGTCCTGACGCGTTCGGTCTTTTTAGGCATGAAGCACGCCTCGCTCGCCATGAAGAAGCATGGCCCAAATGGCGAAAAGAGAGGCGGCGTGATCCTGGTCACCGCCTCGATCGCCGGCATGGTGGGCGGCGGCGGCAGCCACGCCTATTCGGCGGCCAAGGCCGCCGTCATCAGCCTGATCGAGAACGTCGCGGCCGAGCTCGGACCCGACCGCATCCGCGTGGTCGGCGTCGCGCCCGGCGTGATCTCGACTCCCCTGGTCCATCGCGGCCGGCCGGAAAAGTACGACAAGCAGTTCAGGCACCAGCCGTGGCCCGACCGCGGCGAGCCGGACTGCATCGCCGACGTCGTGGCCTTCCTCGCCTCCGACGACGCGCGCTTCATCACCGGCGAGACGGTGAAGGTCGATGGCGGGCTCTTGGCGCAGGGCATTGCGCTGTGGGGCACCGGCAAGGACAACACCTTCATGAAAAGCGCCGGCGTCAATCGCGGCTCGACCGGCGAGGCCATGGTCGTGCGCAACCTTCAAACTGGAGATCACAAGAAATGAGCGAAGCCGAGCGTCTTCACCGTCATCTCATCGGCCAGCAGGGTTCGCGCCGTTCGCTGAACACGCCCGCCCTGGTGCTCGATCTCGATCTGCTCGATCGCAACATCGCCGAGATGGCCGCGTTCGCCAAGGCGCACAACGTGAAGCTGCGACCGCATTCCAAGACCCACAAATCGGCCGACATCGCCCGTCGCCAGATCAAGGCCGGCGCGCTCGGCGTCTGTTGCGCCAAGCTGGGCGAGGCCGAGGCGCTGGGCGAGGCCGGCATCGAGGGCCTGCACATCACCTCGCCGGTGGTGACGCCGCAGGCGATCGCCCGCTTGATCGAATTGAACGGCAAAGTGGGGGGCCTCATGGTCGTGGTCGATCATCCCGCCAATGTTGAGGCGCTGGCCGCCGCTGCGGCCAAGGCGGGCAAGCCGCTCACCGTCATCGTCGACATCGATCCCGGCATGCACCGTACCGGCGTGGCGACGCCCGACGGCGTGGTCGAGCTGGTGCAGAAGGTGAAGCAGCACAAGTCGCTCAACTATGGCGGCGTGCAGTTCTATTGCGGACGGCACCAGCACATCGTGAGCTTCGCCGAGCGCAAGGCCGAGATCGAGGAGCGCACGGACTATCTCAAGGGCATTTTAGCCAAGCTCGAAGCGGCTGGGCTGAAACCCGGCATCATCACCGGCTCGGGCACCGGCACGCATTTCATCGACGCCAAGCTCGGCGTCTTCACCGAGCTGCAGGTCGGCTCCTATGTGTTCATGGATCACGATTACAACGTCTGCGACCTGCGCGGGCTCGACCGGCCGACCTTCGAGCAGGCGCTGCAGATCGATGCGCGCGTCGTCAGCGCCAACACCGCCGGCATGGTCACCGTCGATGCCGGCCTGAAGGCGATGGCCACCGAAAAGGGACCGCCGCAGATCCTCAAGGGCGCCGTCGCGGGGGCGACCACCCGCTTCATGGGCGACGAGCACCTGGCGGTGATCGCCCCCGAAGGCAAGGCCGCGCCGGGGTTGGCCGAGCAGGTGATCCTGACGCCGCCGCACTGCGATCCGACGGTCAACCTCTACGAGAGCTATCATGTCGTGAAGGGCGACACGCTGGTCGAGATCTGGCCGGTGACGGCGCGCGGCAGGTCGCGCTAGTCGATGCAAATACCCGTCGTCCTGAGCGTAGCGAAGGACCTCATCGCCGTTTGCCACCGGCATGAGATCCTTCGCTGCGCTCAGGATGACAGGTTGTATTGTTAGAGCGTGAATAGGTAAGGACTATGAAATTCGGCGTCACGGTCGTCCCGCGCGTGTCGGACTGGAAGCTGTTCGTCGACCTCGAGACCATGGGCTACGACTGCGCCTGGGCGGCCGATTCGCAAATGCTCTATTCCGACGCCTACGCCGTCCTGGCGCTGGCGGCGGCCAACACCTCGCGCATCCGGCTGGGTACCGGCGTCTCGGTGGCGGGGGTGCGGCTGGCGCCGGTCACCGCCCATTCGATCGCCACCATCAACCAGCTGGCGCCGGGCCGCGTGTTCCTGGGGATCGGCACCGGCCACACCGCCATGCGCGTGATGGGCAAGGATCCGGTGAAGGCGGGCCAGTTCCGCGAGTATCTCCGGGTGCTGCGGGCGCTGCTGCATGGGCAGCAGGTCGATTACGACCTGGGCGGCGAGCGCAACGACATCCGTTTCCTGCATCCCGACCAGGGCTTCATCGACGTCGCCCATCCGGTGCCGATCTACGTCGCTGCCGACGGCCCGCTGGCGCTTAAAACGGCCGGCGCCTACGGCGACGGACGGGTGTGCTCGCACAACCAGACCAGGGCGCGCCTGCAGAAGAGCCTGGAGGCGATGCGCGAGGGCGCCGCCGCCGTCGGCCGCACCTTGGCCGGCGACTTCCATACTGCGGCGCTCACCTATGCCTGCGTGCTGGAGCCGGGCGAGAAGATGACGTCGGACCGGGCGATCGACACGATCGGCCCGATGGCGGCGGCGACCCTGCACTACTGGTGGGAGCTCTATCAGAAGGACGGCGACACCAGCACGGTCGCCGGCCGCTGCCGCAATCTGTGGGACGAGTACCTCGCCTTCACCGAGAAGATGGAGACGCCGCCCGCCAGGCGCTACCAGCAGATCCACTACGGGCACTGCGCGTTCCTGCCGGCGGAGGAGCGCCGCTTCATCACCGAGGACCTGATTCGCTCGACCGGCGGCCTGGTCGGTGCGCCCGACGAGATCATCGCCATGATCCGCGAGCGCGAAGCGATGGGGCTGAACGAGATCACGCTGCTGCCGGCGATGGCCGAGGCGCGGCGCACGCTGCGCGACTTCGCGGAGAAGGTGATTGCCCGGTATTGAGCCATGAGGACCAGCAGGCGCGGCGGCGCTCGCCAAGGTGCCGGAAGGAAACCGGTCTTGACCGATGAGCAGCGCCTGCAAATCGGCGCTGCGATCCACCGGCGACTGTGGCGGAGGACGCGCGCGGAATTCGCGCGGGCGGTCGACGCCAAGTTCGCCGATGACGATCTCTCGGCGCTGTGGGCCGAGCTCAACAAGATCCCGACCGCCGATCGTCGCAAGGTCGATTTCGACGACGTCCGCTGTGCGGACATCGAAGTGGAAATCGACGAAGGCGGTCTGCAGGGCCGGCGCTATTTCAGTGGGGCCCGCCGGGTAGCGCCCAGGATTCGCGGACCGATCGTTCGCAGCGTGGCTCGTGCAGCCTCCCGCCTCTTTGGCATATCGGTTTCCCCACGCACGGCCGAACGCTGCCTTGAGGAATATCGAGCGATCGATGCCAAGCTCAGCCGTGACCTTGCGACTTACAAGCCGAACATTGAGGACGATGACGCCGGGAAGGTTTGATTTTGGTGCACGCTCTCAAGGGTCGTCCGGTGGCTCTCCGTATGGTTTCCATGCCACAACCCGGAGACCGCCTATGTTCAATCTGTACTATCGACCGTTCTCGCCCGGCTTTCGCGTCAGACCGCAGCAGGAAGTGCCGGGGTTCGACATCATTGATGAAAATAGCGCGGTGCCCAGCGCGTCCCGCGGAAGAACCAGCGCGCCGGCGCTTGAGGCTGACCTCCACGAGAACGTGCGACGCGCTCCATCTCAGTTAACAGACTTCGCTTTCCCTGTCGCCGCTGGCAGCGACCTTGGTCCGCGACCCTTCGAGGCGGACATCAGTCAGTGGTTATCGCCGGATCGCCTTGGCGTTAATAGCATTCTGGCGAAGAATCCCTATTTCAATGGTAATTTGGTTGGCCAAACAGGTCGCACTGGGCAATATGCCGGTGATCAGCCATCACCTTCTGATAACAGCCCTGATTCGACGTTCCAAATCTGGGCCGGTACCGATCGTGACGCCGCCTGGGAAAAATGCCACGCGCGCTGCGCCAAGCAGACTGTAGACAAGGGGCTAAGATCTGACACTCCACTACTCTACCGAAGGTGCATGCGTGAATGCATGGCGGAAAGTGGCTACTTCGACTATCTATCACCGCCAAATCTGCCATAGCACTACGGGAGACTTTATGGAAAAAGACTTGGCGAGCCGAATAGTGAAGGCAGCCGTTGCTCTGGATGCTCAGATTGGTGAACTTGATGGCCTGATCAGCCAACTCGACGATGAAAAGGAAAAGGCTGAGTGTGTGAAGGCCCTGGGCGACGTGATGGGCATCATCGCCAAAAATTTTGTGTTTCGAATTGTGCGGCAGTATCCGGAACTGGATCCGGACCGATAGCCGCATAGCGCTCCACGGCGGCGGTCGGGTGTGCTCGCACCCAGACTCACGCGCGCCTGCCAGAGGTGCGGTTCCACAGGAGCCCATCGGTCGTTTGAATTTGGTGCACGCCCACAAGGGGCGACTTCTGGAACAGCGTAGATTGCTGGCCGTCGGGGCGCCCATCGCGGCGCGCTGCTCGGAGGTCTGAGTTGAACGCAGTCCCCATGCTGAGGTCCGGCCGCCAAAGCTTTTCACGGCCGACGCGGCCCGAGGCCTGCGTGTCGTCGGTATCGGCTTGGCCGCTTCCACGTTCGCCAATGCCGCGACCGACAAGCCGAGCGCCAGCAGTGCTGGCAGAGCCGCCATTTTTCGAAACGCCCTCTTCTTGCGTACGTATTGGTTGTGGCCGCTGCATGGCGGAGTAGCAAGCAGCAGTGGGTCGAAAGTCGTTACCCCCCGCCACGGTGCTTGGTTATTCCTGCCGCTCCGACCTTGATTCGCATGAGGACCGGTTGTCGGACGCGGGTGCGGAAACTGCCAAAACTGCGGAAACTGTAATTGCGGTGCACCCCGAGGGTGAGACAGCAAAAATCCGAGCAGGGTTGCAGGCGCTGTTGTGCTGGCACTACCTGCAGGACTCGAATTTCTTCCAATATGGTGCGCAGAATTTCGCTGGCGCCTGCTCCGGTGCCATCGTCGCGCGGTCGCCGATTGCCATAGCGGGTGCGGAAATTGCGGAAATTCCCGATTGGCCGAGGGCCGCCCCTCACACTTGTCGCCCGCCCGAGTTTCGCGATCGCATAGCCAAGCGGCGCATTGCCAAGCGCGGTTCAACTATACCGCCATCCCTTCGTTCGGTACCCGATCGCCAGCATGCGCGTGGTGAAGGCGCCGAGGACGGTGACGATCACGCCAAGGCCGATCTCATCCGGCTGCAGTCGATCGCCTTCCCAATCGAGGAACAAGGCAAAGGCGAGCCCCCAGAGCGCAGAGATCTCGGCGTAGAGCTCGCCGCGCAGATTGGCCGTCGTGCGGTCGTCGCGGAACAGGTCTCGCATCAGGCCGCCGGACGAGCTGGTGAGCACGGCCGCGATCGGGCCCCACAGCCAGAGCGGCTGGGCGCCGGTATCCATCACGACCACGACGCCGGTCACGGTGAAGGCGGCAAGGCCGATGGCGTCGAGCGTCTCGATCGATCGGCTGACCACGGCCGACGGCAGGATCAGGCGCTTGGTCGAGGGGATCGCCTTCAGGCGCGAGATGGCCGCGATGACCACCATCCCCGCCAGCACCGTGCCGAACACGACCAGCAGCGCCTCCGGGTCGCGCACGACGCCGATCGGGCTGCGTTGCAGCAGCAGGTCGCGCAGAATGCCGCCGCCGACCGCCGGCAGCGCCGCGAGCACCAGCGCGCCGAACAGGGTGTAATGGCCTTCGTGGGCGAGCAGCACGCCGGAGAGTGCGAAAGCCACCGTGCCGATGATGACGAGGATATGGAACCATTCGCGGTCGAGCGTCTGGTTGATCAGCACGGGGATGACATAGGTGCGGGCGATGCGGTGCAACTCGCCGCTTTCTTTCGCCTTGTCGATCGCCTGGTCGAGGCTGGCCAGCCGCTCCGGCGTCTGCGTCTTGCGGCTCAGCATGAAACGGATGTCGGCCGTCATGCGCAGCGGGTGTTCCTCGATCCGGAAACCTTGCTTGCGGCGCCACGCCGTTGTCGTGGCGGAGATGCGATCGGCCAGGAAGCCGTCGATGACGCCGCCCAGCAGGTTGTCCAGGTTCTGGACGTCGGTGCCGACCGCGACGATGTGGCCGCGGTGGGCAGGATCGGCGATGAAGGCATGGATGCGCGGATCGGCATAGAGGTAGCCGGCGATCACCCCGAGACGAAACTTCTGCCGGCTGAAGGTGGCGAGCATGTCGTCCACGGTCTTGAAGGAATAGCGCCCGCTCGTGCCCCTGGGCAGGATCAGGACATCGGTCTCGGTGCGATAGGGCTTGGAGAACCAGGCGTAGCGACTGCGCTCCTCGCTCCAGACCGCGCCTGCCGCGATGTCCGCCGATCCATCGGCGAGTGCCGCGAGGTGATCCGCCCAGCTCCTGGACGGCAAAGCCACTTCGACGCCCATGGTGCGTTCGATGGTGCGTTGGATTTCCACATCCAAGCCGGTGAGGAAGGGCGGCCCCCAGCGATAGTCGAGATATTGATAGGGATCCCAGGGATACCAGCCGCCGCGGAGCTGGTTGGCCGCCGAGGTCCTGGGCGAGGCGTTGGGCGACGGATCGGAGGTCGACGAACCGATCGGTTGCGCCGCCGCCGCACTGGCCAACAGGAGCAGCGCCGCGAGCGCTCTTCTCAGGGTCACAGCCAGCATGTACCAGTCGTTGACATGAATAAGACGGACCTTTGCTTCACGCCCGCGACGGACCTGGTCGACGCTGTCCGCGCCAAGAGAGTGTCGGCCGTCGAGATTACCACGGCTGTGCTCGAGCGCATCGCCGCGCTCGAACCCAGGCTGAATGCCTTCGCCTATCTGGCGGCGGAGGAGGCGATGGAGGCGGCCCGGGCGGCTGACCTCGCGCTGGCCCAGGGCGAGGTCGGGCCGCTTCATGGCGTACCGGTGACGATCAAGGATCACGAGGCCGTGCGCGGCATGCAGATCGAATTTGGCACTCACCTGCGACGTGGCGAGGTCGCGGCGGCCGACAATGCGATGGTCGCGCGTTTGCGCCGCGCGGGCGCGATCATTCTCGGCAAGACGACGACGCCCGAGTTCGGCTGGAAAGGCGTCAGCGACAGTCCCCTGACAGGCATCACGCACAATCCCTGGAGACCCGGCCTGAACGCCGGCGCCTCGTCGGCGGGAGCCGGCGTCGGCGCGGCGGCCGGCTACGGTCCGCTGCATCAGGGTAGCGACGGCGCGGGCTCGATCCGCATGCCGGCGCATTTCTGCGGGGTCTACGGCCTCAAGCCGACGTATGGCCGCGTGCCGCAGTCGCCGTTGGCGGCCAGCGACTACACCGTTCATCTCGGCCCGCTGACGCGCACGGTCGCCGACGCGGCGCTGATGCTGAAGACGATGGCCGGCCCCCATCCGGACGATCACACGAGCCTCGAGGCGCAGCCCGCCGACTATCCGCGCCATCTCGATCGTCGTCCGCGCGCGCCGCGCATCGCCTTCAGCCCGGATCTCGATCATGCCCGCGTCGATCCGGAAGTGGCCGATCTGGTCGCCAAGGCGGTCGAGGCCTTCGAAAGCGATCTGGGCTGGCGCGTCGAGCCGGTGAAAACGCCGTGGGGGCCGAAGGGTCCCGACCTCGCGCGCTTCTTCTGGCCGGCGCATTTCAGCCGCCATGCCGACCGGCTGCCCGAATTCCGCGACCGCATGGATCCCGGCTTCGTCGCCTGCATCGAGGCCGGGCTGCAGGTCACGATGGCGGACTACCAGAAGACCCGCCTGGTCAAATATGCTTATTGCACCGAGATCCATCATTTCTTCGACGATTGGGATTTCCTGCTGACGCCTTCGGTGTCCGTCGCGGCGTTTCCGGCGGAGCTGCTTCAGCCGCGGCACTGGCCAGAGCATCCGTGGGACTGGCTCAGCTGGGCGGAGTTCTCCTACCCCTTCAACCTGTCGCACAATCCGGCGGCGTCGATTCCCTGCGGCTTCACCAAGGACGGCCTGCCGGTCGGCCTGCAGATCGTCGGCCGGCGCTTCGACGATCTTGGCGTGCTGCAGATGTCCGCCGCCTTCGAGGCGGCGCGGCCCTGGGCTTCCAGGCGTCCACCGCTCGATTGAGGCAGCCGCTATTCGGGCGATGCGCCAAGCGGTGCGCCGCCGGGCGGCCGATGCAGGAACGTGATGGTGAGGAACGCTCCGATCCACGAGCCGGCGGCAGCGAAGGCGATGTAGATCCAGTTCTCGGTATAGCTGATCACCGCGTAGGACGAGAGGACGTACCAGAAGCTGCTCCAGGTCGCCGCCGGGATCCGTTTGCGGGCCACCACGGCGGAGGTGAACATCACATAGACCGCATCGGTCGCGGCAGTGGCAATCAGGACACCGGCGGCGGTCAGGGGGTCGATCGTCAGCATCGTGTTCACCTCTTCCTATCGGTCATCGCGGCAGCACGAAGCGCACGCCGGCGCGCGCCAGCCCGCCGCCCAGGGCGGCTGCCGATCCGTCGGCGCGCCAGCAGGCGGCGCCGGTCATGCTGCCGTCGTCGTGGAACTGGATGGCGTTCATGCCGCCCGCCACGGTCGGCATCACCTGCAGCTTGTGACCGCGGGCTTGCAGACCCTCACGAACGCCGGCCGCAATGCCATGCTCGACTTCCAGGACGGGCCCTTCGGTCCAGACCCGCGGCGCCTCCACCGCCTCCTGCAGCGTCATGCCATGGTCGATCAGGTTCAGCAGCGCCTGCAGGGCGGCGGGGAAGATCTTCCGGCCGCCGGGCAGTCCAAGCGCATAGACGACGCGGCCGTCGCGCAGGGCCATCATCGGCGACATTGACGTGGTGACCCTCTTGCCCGGCGCGATCGAGAGAGCGTTGCCCGGCCGAGGATCGAAATTCGACATGTAGTTGTTCGGCACCATGCCGGTGCCCGGAATGATGAAGCACGCGCCGAACAGGCTGTTGATGGTCTGGGTGGTGCTGACGACGTTGCCCGAGCCGTCGGCGACGGTGAGATGCGTGGTGTCCGCCCCTTCCAGCTCGCGCAGGGCGCCGGTCCATCGCCTGGCACGGGCGAGGTCGATGCCGGCGCGGCGTTCCCTGGCATAGGCCTTGGAGGTTATGCGTTCGACCGGCACATTGACGAAATCGGGATCGCCGCTGGCCTCGGCGCGGTCGGCGAAGGCGATCTTCAGGACCTCGGCCAGCAGATGGATGCCGTCCACCGTGCCGAAACCCAGCCTCGCGACCTCGTAGCCTTCGAGGATGTTCAGCATCTGCGTGATGTGCACGCCCGACGCGGCGGGCGGCGGCGGACCGACGATCTCCCAGCCGCGGTACTGGCCACGGATCGGCGCCCGCTCGACAACGCGATAGCCGGTGAGATCCTCTAGACCGACGAATCCGCCGGACCTCTGCATGCACTCGACGACAAGGTCGCCCAGCGGCCCGCCGTGCAGCGCCTTTTCGCCCTGCTGGGAAATCAAGGTCAGCGCCTCGGCGTAGTCGCCCTGCACCAGGCGCTCGCCGGGTTTCAGCGCGACGCCGTCCGGCAGCAGGCGGTCGGCGATGAACGGGTCCTGCAGGAGATCGGGCGACGCGCCGACGATACAGTCGGCAAGGTAGGGCGTGACGACAAAGCCGCGGCTGGCGTACCGGATCGCGGGCTGCATGGCGTCGGCCAGCAACATGGTGCCGTACTGGCGCAAGGCGAGACACCAGGCGCGCAGGGACCCGGGGGTGGCCACCGATTTCGGGCCGACCAGGTTTTCCCGGCCCTCGACGTCGTAGACCTCGGGCGCGGCCTCCGGCACCGGACGATACATCGTGGGATGGCCGGCGCGAGGAACCGCGCTCATGCCGTCGATGATGGTGTGGCGGCCGTCAGCCAGGCGGACATGCATCGTCGTGCCGCCGACCAGGCCGACCATCATCGGCTCGACGACGGTCAGTGCGAATTGGGCGGCGACGGCGGCGTCGATGGCGTTGCCGCCGGCGGCCAGCATCTCCATGCCCGCGGCGGAGGCCAGCGGATGGTTGGTCACCACCATGCCGCGCGTGCCGTGGGCCGGCTGCTTCTCGCAGGCGAACGCCGTGCCGGCACGCTCCCGCCAATCCGACTTGCTCATGCCCTACCCCCCTGTTGGCCGCGGCCGTTGGAAACGAGACTCTATACTTGATGCGGCCTGGATAGATCGAGATAGTTCAATCCCAAGAGGTCACACGATCATGACGACGATCGATGCATTCCGAAGCAGCGTGTCGGCCGAGGCGCCGCCCGCGGATGTCGGGCCCGCCCTGCAGGCGCTGTGGTGGGCACGTCGCGGCGATTGGAAGCGGGCGCATGAATGCGTCCAGCAGCACGAAGGAGCGCGCGACTGCGATTGGGTGCATGCGCACCTGCATCGCCAGGAAGGCGACATGAGGAACGCCGGCGGCTGGTACCGGCGCGCCGGCCAGCCTGTGCCCACGCTTTCGCTGGAAGAGGAGTGGAACATCCTCGCGACGGATATGCTTTCACGAAAGTAGGCGAGCCTATCCGTTCGGCTTGCTGGTCCAGCGCGGCGGCAGAAGGCGGGTATTGAGCGAGAACCGCGCGCTGTTGTCGGTCAGCCGCAGCGAACCGATCAGCGGCAAATCGTATTCGCTGCGAAAGTAGATCTCGGCACGCTGGGCAATGCCCGGATCGTCCTTCGTCGGTGTCAGGGCGACCTGAAACGGGCATGTGAAAGTGCCGGACTCACCGGGTTCCAGCCCATTGGCCTGCTTGCCCGCGAACCGCACGTTGGTCGCGTCGACCATGGTGGGGTCGACCATCGTGGGCGAGATCGGCGAGGCACGGACCTGCGCAAGCACGCAGCTTATCTTCAGGTTGGCGAGGCCAAGCCATGAATTCCTGTTCTTCACCTGGAAGGTAGCGTCGAACGGCGAACCCGCCGCCACATCCTCGGAGGAGAAGGTCGGGATCGGCCTCAGCATCCAGAGGCCGGCCGCGATACCGCCGATCGCGGCGAGAACCAGCACGGCGAGGAATGCCCGTTGCAGCGTCCCAGCGGCACTTCGAGCGAGCTGCAGCAGCTCCTGATCGAAGGGCAGGGCCGGCGGCGCGGGGGCCGTGGGCTGGCGTCGCTTTCTCGGCCTTGCCGGGCGTGCCGAGGCCTTTTCCGTGAGCGGGGGCTTTCTCTTCTTCCTTGCCATGCCGGTCGCCGAGCTCAATTCAGGATGCGCTGCCTCGACGAACGGATCATCGCCGCTGCTCTTTTCGCGTCGAATGCTAGTAGCACACCTGCCCGCATGCGGACTTCGCCGTCGACCAGCACCGTGTCGATGTCGCGCGGGCTCGTCTGCAGAAGGACATGCGCGCAGGCATCGCGGGCGACGGAATCGCCGAACGGCCCTTTGCGGATCAGCACGATGTCGGCGCGCTTGCCGGGCGTCAGGGAGCCGATGCGGTCGTCGACGCCCAGCACGCGCGCCGTCCGGATGGTCGCGACCTCAAGCAGCTTGCGCGGCGTCAGCAAGGGCAATCCAGGCCGGACCGGCGGCCGCCGTCCGACGACCGTCGAGAAACTCCGCTCTATCATCCCGTCGAGAAACCCCTGGACGTTGAACATGACGCGCAATTGTCCGATCGGGTCGGACGCGACGGAACAGGGGATATCGCAGCCGAACACCACCTCGACGCCGCGATCGATGGCGCGGCGAACCACATCGGCAGGTGTGCCCTGCGTGTCGGCGGTCGGGGTGAAACAGAGCGGCGTGCGGGCCTTTGCCATCAGCTCGAGCTCGCCATTGGTGACCAGGTTGCCGTGGATCACCAGAAGATCCGGTCCGAGCAGGCCGCTGGCATTCAGCCGGTCGATGGTGCCGGTCTCGTTCACGTGAATGCAGCTCGGCGCCCCGAGGTCGCGCGAAAAGGCGAGCTGCTTCTCGAGTCCATTCTCGAGCCCTGGCGCGCCGATGGAATCGATGCCGAACCCGATGGTGGTGAGACCTGCCGGATCGTGGAACTTGTCGTAGACCAGTCGGGCGTCGGCGAAGCGATCGTCGGCCCGCGGAAAGCGATCCGGCCCGACGCTCATGAAGGAATAGGTGAACAGGTGACGGATACCGGACTCCTTCAACCCCGCGATCGAGGCGGGTGCGTCGTCGGGACCGCGTATGTTGTGGCAGTAGTCGACGACGGTGGTCGTGCCGTAGGACAGCATTTCGAAGCCGCCGACATAGGCGGCATTGAAGTTGTCTTCGGCCGTGAAGCGGCTGCGCAACGGCAGGAACTTCGAGTAGTAGGCGCCCGGCCAAAGGTCGGGCACGTATCCACGTAGCACTGTCTGCCACAGGCAGGTGTGGGCATCGATGATGCCCGGCAGCGCGATCATGCCGGAGCCGTCGATCGGTTCGGCGTCTGCCGCCTGGAGCGACGGTCCGACGGCACCGATCTTGCCATCCTCGACCAGGATGTCGGCTTGCGAAAAATCACCCAGAGCCGCGTCCATCGTGACGATCTCGGCGCCTCGGACGACAATTCTCTTTGGCATCACTGGCCTCTATAGTTCTATCAGCTGGTTCGAGACGACATCATAGAGGAGACGCGATGCTGGCCGAACCTGGACATTACGACTACGCACCTTATAGCGGGCGTCCGCGCATCGTCTGGCCGGGCGGGGCGCGTATCGCCGTGTGGCTGGCGCCCAACATCGAGCACTACGAGCTCGAACCGCCCGACAATCCGCGCAAGACGCCGTGGCCGCGGCCGGTGCCGGACGTGCTCAACTACTCCCATCGCGACTATGGCAACCGGGCGGGCTTCTGGCGCATGGCCGATGTCATGGCCAGGCACGGCGTGCGCGGCAGCGTGTCGCTGAACGTCGCGGTGTGCAATCATTTCCCGGAGATCATCGAGCGCTGCTGCGAGCTCGGCTGGGAGCTGTTCAGCCACGGCACCTACAACACGCGCTATTTCTACGACCTGTCGGAAGACCAGCAGCGCGCCGTGATCGCCGACAGCCGCGAAACCATCCTGAAGTACAGCGGCCAGTCGCTCGATGGCTGGCTGACGCCGGCCATCACCAACGACGAAACGACCCAGCACGTGCTGGCCGAGGAGGGCATCAAGTACACGCTCGACATGGTGCATGACGACCAGCCGATGCCGGTCAAGGTGCGCAACGGCCGGCTGATCAGCGTGCCCTATTCGCTCGAGGTCAACGACGTGCCGCTGTTCCAGATGCGCAACACGCCGGTCGAGCGCTACACTTCCATGGTGAAGGCCCAGTTCGACCAGCTCTATGCCGAGGGCGCCGAGAGCGGCACGGTGATGTGCCTGCCGCTTCATCCCTACCTCACCGGCCAGCCGCAACGCATCGCCGCGCTGGACGAGGCGCTCGCCCATATCGTGGCGCATGACGGCGTCTGGCTGGCGACGGGACGCGAGATCGCCGCCTGGTACACCGAGCATTACCACGACGTCTTCTCGAAATGGCTGGCGGCCGGCACGCCGGGAGGCCGGCGATGAGCGGCCCGGGAATCCCGAACTATCTCGACTATCCCTGGCGCCGGCGCGGCCTCGACCACGACCGCTTCCTGCATCGCAACCTGCCGCAGGCCAGGCCGACGGTGTGGCCGGGCAAGGCGCGGGTGGCGCTGTGGGTCACCGTCCATGTCGCGCATTTCCCGATGGACATGCCGCGGCTGCCGTTCGTGGCGCCGGGCGGCGTCGACCGGCCCTATCCCAGCTACTGGGACTACACCCAGCGCGACTACGGCAACCGGGTCGGCATCTATCGCCTGATGCGGGCGCTCGATCAGCGGGGGCTGCGCGCGACGGCGCTGCTGAACGCGGCGGTCGCGACGCGCTATCCCGCGCTCGCCAAGGAGATCGCCGCCAGCCAATGGGAGGTTGCGGCGGCCGGCGTCGACATGGGCCATCTGCATCACGGCGGATTGCCCGAAGCCGAGGAGAGGGCGCTGGTGAAGAAGTCGGTCGATGCGCTGCGCGGCGTCTTCGCCTCGAAGATCCGCGGCTGGCATTCGCCCGCCCATTCCGAATCGATGCGCACCCTCGATCTCGTGGCGGAGGCGGGACTCGACTACATCGCCGACTGGATCAACGACGATATGCCCTATCCGGTGACCACGTCGGCCGGCAAGCTGACGTCCATGCCGCTTGCCTGGGACCTCAGCGACCAGCGGCTGCTCTTCCAGCAGCACATGGATACGGCCGAGTTCGTCGAGCAGGTGCTGCGCGCCTTCAA
>Ga0070698_100000542_pt1 | contig 40354 bp, 30 predicted proteins | sample KBSK1502metaG_FD_65477 | JGI IMG/M metagenome (GOLD analysis project Ga0070698, IMG submission 65477) | Corn, switchgrass and miscanthus rhizosphere microbial communities from Kellogg Biological Station, Michigan, USA - KBS K1-50-2 metaG | ecosystem: Host-associated > Plants > Roots >...
CTCCATGAAAGGCATTCGTACCCGACCGGGTAATCGAGTTTACTACGCCCCCGGCCGTGCGCCCATACTGGGCGGGCGCATTACTCATAACCACCGAGAACTCCTGTACGGCATCGACACCCAGTAGCGCTCCCGAAACACTGCCGGGGCTTCCGTTGGCATAGTCGTTGATATTTACGCCGTCGAGCCGATAGCTATTCAACTGCGGACGGTTGCCGCCAATCGTCAGCTGTGAACCGAGACCGCGGCTGAGGCGGGTAGTGGAGGTTGCGTTGGAAGTGAACTGCGTTAGGATCGCGCTCACACCCGGTTGCAAAGCCGCCAATGCAGTGAAGTCCCGCCCGTTCAGCGGCAGGTCGCGAGTTTGTGTCCCACTGACGATTCCCTGAACCGTGGATGTCGCCGTATCGATCGTCGCAGTCGTCGCCGAGACGTTCACGACATTCTCAACGCTGCCAATCGTCAGTTGAATGTCCAGGTTGCGCACAGCGCCAACCGTTAACTCGACCTCGTCGATTCGTTGCTTTGAGAATCCAGTGGCGCTCGCGACCACTCGATACCGTCCCGCCGGCAAATCGGCCGCGACATAAAACCCCGCAGAATTGCTAGTGAGCTGACGTTCCACCCCGGTAGTTTCTGAAATAATTACAACGTTGGCTCCCGGGACCTCAGCCCCACTCGGATCCGTTACGGTGCCTTGCAGCGTTCCAGCTCCGCTTTGGGCATAGCAGGCGGAAAGTGCCACAAAGAAAAGAAAAAGCGGACCGAAAAGCTTGCGCATACCTTTTCTTGTCGGCAAGCAAATGCTTCCGGTATGAGATTCGCCTTGAAAACATTTGGTTGAGGCTCCGCTGAAGTCAGCGCTCGGATATCCGAGGACATGCGACTCGTGGTGCTCCGCTTCTATCCGCGACGTCTTGGGCGCTTCAATAGCGATGCTCATGACTTGTCTTGTCTTGTCCTTGGCAGGCGGAACGTTCAAGCCGACTTGGTTCCGTAATCTTTGATCTTGTGGGCCTCTCGTATTACGTCAACGCTGATCCGGAGCGGAGTAGAAAAATGGATTCAGAGTCAGGAATCTTCGGTCTTGTCGTGCCTTCTTAGGAGCGAAAGAACTACATGCTTCTAGCATTAATTTTGGATGAAATGAATATGAAAGTTTGTTCAGAGAGTTGTGATGATGTAAAAGTATGCGGATGTCTATCACACTTCGACAAGTTCTTGGCCCGTGGTGCACAAAACGCGGGAGCTTCCGCCTTCTATGCCTGGCGGCCATTTGCATTTTGCCGAAGGATATCGGTGCACGACAGGCCGGCCACGCCTCCCTGCCCGACGCCATCGATGCGCTTGTTCAACAACAAATCAAGTCGTACAGCGTTCCCGGACTTTCTATCGCGGTCACCAAGCAAGGACAAATCGTTTTCTTCAGAAGTTATGGCTGGGCAGACATGGAGAACCACGTTCGCGTCACCAAGGAAACACTGTTCCGCATTGGTTCCATCACCAAGCCGATCACCGCCACGGCGGCACTGATGCTCGCGGAGCGACAGCAGCTCGATCTCGACGCACCAGTGCAGCGCTATTGCGTCGCCTTCCCAGAGAAGCCGTGGCCCGTGACCGCTCGCGAACTGCTCGCACACACAGCAGGCGTACGCGGTTTCCACGCCACGTCTGGAGTTTCGCCGGAATTGCTGAGCGACACGCATTACGAACGTGTGGCAGACAGCGTCGCCCTGTTCGCAAATGACCCCCTGGTCGCCAAGCCTGGCACGCATTACGAGTACAGCAACTATGGTTACGACCTGATTGGGTGTGTTTTGGAAGGCGCGTCAGGGAAGCGGTTCGACGACCTCTTGCAGACCCTCATTTTCTTCCCGGCCGGAATGACGACGACAACACTCGACGACAGTTTGCGAATCATTCCCAATCGCAGCCGTAGCTATACGCATGCGAAGGACGGGACTCTCAGAAATAGCAAAAGCATAGACACCAGCAATAGGATTCCGGCTGCAGGGTTGTTATCAACGGCCGATGACCTTGCGCGCTTTGTGCTGGCCCTCGAATCGGGCAGGTTGCTAGCGCCTGCGCAGGTTCGCCAGATGTGGACCGAGCAGCCGACTGAGAAAGGCAAGCACTGCGGGTACGCCTTGGGCTGGATGATTCACGATCACAACGGCACCACTGCGGTAGCGCACACCGGGGAGCAGCCCGGTTCAAGCACAATTCTTTACGTCATGCCAGGTCAACGAAGCTCGTTCGCAGTCTTGGCGAATACGGATGGTGCTGGACTGTGGAAGCTTGCCGACCAGCTTGCCGATTTGCTCCGCGAATGGGAAAGGTGAGGCAAATGTGTTTGGATCGGCTCTGTAATGTCTGGAAGCATTTTCACGCTGCTTTCCGGGCTAGTTCATGCTGCCTGGCGTAGCGCGCACATGCCCGAGGCAGTTAATTCCAAGTGCGATGGGAGGGGACAAAAATGAACGAGGCACTCAGACACCTTGACTCTTACTCTTGGCAGTATCACCCAGTGCGGGCAGCAGTTCGGTTGGCACTATCGTGGGCGCTGGTGGACACAGGGCTGTGCAAGATCCTTTGGTGCTCGCAGCAGCAAGCTCTCAAAGGTTCTGTGGCGAGAACGACGATGCTGGTAGCAATGGGATTCTCGCGATCGCTGGAATAGGGATGCGCTGCATGATGGGCTTCATGGTGATCACCGTCATCGTTGCTTTTACAGCCTTCGGCATTTCATTGTTGCTGTTGGCGCCTAAGGTATAAGCGGCACACAGATGCGAACTGCGTTGGCAACCCTTCTGCTTTCCGCCGCGATTTGTGCTTTTGGACAAGGGGCCTATCGTTCCCAGACGCAGGTCTCGGGCACGATTCGCAGTTGTGGCAGCGCGCAAATGGCGGAGCTAATGGCTCTCTGGGAACGAGGGTTCCAGCGTTTCCATCCTGCGGTGCGCTTCGAAGACAAACTCAATGGTACCGTTTCGGGAATGGGTGGATTGTACAGCGGCACCACGGATCTCTCATTGATGGGGCGCGAGATCTGGCCCACGGAAGCAATGGCGTACGAGCAAACCACCGGCCACTCCGCAACCGGAGTCCAGGTTGCGATCGGAAGCTTCGACGTCCCCACCAAGGCGGACGCTCTCGTTGTCTTCGTACATCACAACAATCCCATCACTGCTCTAACCTTTTCCCAGTTGCGAGCGATCTTTGGATGCGGAGATGAACTCAGGACCGCGACTCAGAGATGGGGCGAGCTTGGAGCGACCGGGGTTTTCGCTGACCAACCCATCCACGTGTATGGGTATAAGCTCGATAATGCCGCGGCGATATTCTTCAAGAGCATCGTGCTCAAGGACGTGGAGTGGCGTTGTGGGATCAAAACGTTTGCAAACCAGAGCAGCCAGAAAAGCAAGAGAATCGACGCAGGACAATTGATACTTGACGCGCTTAAGAGCGATCCCTATGGGATCGCGATTTCCAATCCCCATTATGCCAGTCCCGAAGTGAAAGCTGTGGCCTTGGCCCTGAGCAGTGTAGCGCCGCCGATCCCGGCTACAAGAGAAACCGTGGCCAGGGGTGCGTATCCTCTCGCTCGCGCCATCTATATTTTCTTCAATCACGATTCAGGTAGACCACCAGAACCTCGCGTGCGCGAGTTTCTTCGATATGTCCTCAGCGTTCAAGGGCAGCAGGATGTGATCCAAGAGGGAGCCTATCTGCCGTTGCCAGAACGTGTAAGGCAGGCGCAACTCAGGGAAATTCCGTGATTCTGTTCGGCTAGTTCCCGATTAGGGAAAGACTCTTCTCGGATTGCCAGCCTCGAAGCGGCAGGTAAATGGCTTGAGCCAGTACGACCTGCTGTCCTTGTTTGCTCACGATAAAGGTCAGGAACTCCTTCAAGGCCGGAGGAGGAGGCGTGCCCGCCGCCGCATTCAGATTCGCGTAAATAAGTCTAGCAAGAGGATATTTGGCAAGAGCGACATTCTCGTAAGACGGCGCGTAAAAGCCTTCGTTTTGATTCTCCGAGAGTGGCAGAACCCTGACTCCCGCGTCAATGTAAGCTACGCCTGAATACCCAATCCCGTAGCGATCTTGCGCGACGTGCGAAGCCAGAGGAAATACGACCTTTTCGAAGTTGATGCCATCTCGCCATTCGCCTCTTTTTCCCGGGAGGCTGAGAACCCGCTGGCGAACAAATTCCTCGAATCCATTCCATGGCCTCACGCCATACATGTGAATTGGCTTGTCCGCCCATTCCCCCGACAAGCCCAAATCGCCCCAAGTCGTGTACGCCTTTCCACTGCGAAGATGGGTCGAGGAAAGAATCCCATCTAGCTGGTCGAAGGTGAGCTTCTCGATCGGGTTGTCCTTATTGGCGAAGAACACCACCGCATCAAGAAAGCCGAAATGCCGATACGAACCGCCGCAAATCGGAACGCTCAGCGGATCGTATCCAAACCTGGCCTTAAAATCTGTAATATCATCTGGTTTCAGTTCGCGCGACACGAATACTATGTCGAGATTGCCCTTCACTAGTTCTTTTGCGCCCAGACTACCAGCGTAGGGCGGTTCAAGGTCGATGACGACCTTCGGGTAATATTTGTGGAACTCGGCAATCCATTGCTTCACGAGGCCTGGTAACACATCGGAAGCGGCGGCCTTATAAGTACCGGACAGCCCTGCTGAGACCGGCCGGTAATCTCGCAGCTTAGAATCCAAAGTGGGCTGAAGTAATTCTGGTGGAGGGAGCTTTCGCCCCTGATTCCTGCCGACCTCTTCCTCCCCGGGCGTCTGAGGATGGTTTGGGGGCACGGCCGGCACGACCCAATCTACAAAAGAATTGGGGGCGCTTCTGTCTTGCTGTTCCTGGGTCTGGCCTTGTCCAGCGGTGGTCACTATTAACGCGACAAAGAGATAGGCGGTGACTACTTCTCTTGCAATCAGCTTCAGTTCCACAGGGTGCTCACTGTCAGCTTAGTGTATTAAGAGCTTCTGAACTGCGGGTGAAAATCCTTTCATTACAGGTGGCTTCTATTTTCAGCGCTCTCTGCATTCGGTCATGCCGGTTGTGAACTGAAATAGAAATGACAACCGTGAAGCAGTCTCACCGCCATTTCGGCACGGCCCATGCTCGCAGCTGACCGGGTTTCTTCCTGAACAAGTTTTTATTTTGGCTTCAGGCTCGTTTAATGTTGCCGGTGTTTCGTAACCGGGGCCCAAACCAAAACGTTGGAATGCCTAAATGAGGGTGCATGCTGAGCAGATAGGAGAAGCCAGATTGGAGGAAGTAAAGATGCGACCTGGAAAATTTGTCTTCATGGTTGTGGTGGCCATCGTTTGGGCACCTGCGTTGCGGGCCCAGCATGCAAAATTCAACGAGACGCTCCACGCAAAGGCCGACCCTGATCTCCCTGTTTATAAGAGTACAGAAACCCTTTCGGGATCCATGAAAAGTGTCGGCGCTGACACCATGGAAGGCTTGATGAAGCTCTGGATCGCGGACTTCCGGCGGATGTACCCCGACGTAAACATTGAAATGGAGGCTAAAGCCTCCGGGACGGCTGCACCGGCGCTTACCGAGGGAATCGCCCAACTGGGTCCGGTTGCGCGTGAGATGCTGCCCAACGAGATCGCTCCCTTCCAGCAGAAGTTTGGCTATGCGCCGTTCTCGGTACGAGTAGCTGGCGGTAGCTTTCGTACCCCGGGCAAAACCCATGCGATCGCCTTCCTGGTAAACGACAGGAATCCAATTCGCCAGCTGACTTTCGCGCAACTGGACGCCATCTATTCTAAAACCCGCAGACGGGGGTACAAGGAAGTGAGCACCTGGGGCGACCTGGGAGCAAGAGGCGAATGGGCCAGCAAGCCCATTCACCTCTGGGGGCTGGTCCGGCCAAACGGCATAGCCAACTTCATTCAGGAGCGCATCTTGCAGAACGGAGACTACAAGGACGATATCACGGAGCGAACCACAGTCGGGTCACTACCTGCGCTCGATGCTATCGCACAGGGCGTAGCCGCAGATCCCTATGCCATCGGGTACTCCGGATTTAGCAACGTAATAGAAGGAACGCGGGCGCTCGCCCTGGCTATCGATGACAGTGGCCCATACTACAAGGGTACGTTCCAAGAGGTTGCTTCCCAGACGTATCCTTTGAGCCGTGTTGTTTATATCTATGTGAATCGAGCTCCTGGGCAGGCCCTGGATCCCAAGATCAAAGAGTTTTTGAAGTTTGTGCTAAGCAAAGAGGGACAACAGGATGTGGAGAAAGAAGGAGTTTTCCTGCCTCTCCCGCGACAGATGGTAAACCAGGAAATCCAAAAGATCGAAGCACCTTCCGGACGAGGTAAGGCAACTTAGGAATACTATCGATTTAGGGAGATGAAACAGCCGAGGGAGCTCGGTTAGAGCCTTGAAGAACCGTTTCCAAGAGACTGTGCCGGTTTTCGGGTTGCTGGGTTGGAGTGCCACAGGTAGCAGGTGCCCATGATGATCCTTGCCGATCGGAAATCAAAGCTCTGGTCCGTGATTCGTGTCTCCAGCGGAAATTTCCTGGAGATGTACGACTTTATGGTCTTCGGGTACTACGCTTCGGCAATCGGAAAGGCCTTCTTTCCTAGCGGGAATTCATTCGTCTCGTTGATGCTCTCGCTGATGACTTTTGGAGCTGGCTTTCTCATGCGCCCGCTGGGCGCACTGGTGCTCGGGGCCTACACCGACAAGCACGGGCGCCGCGCGGGACTCCTTCTCACGTTAGGCATGATGTCCATAGGCATCTTCTCCATAGCCTGCATGCCCAGCTACGCGACGATAGGACTCTTGGCTCCCCTGCTGGTCCTATTGGGCAGGCTCCTGCAAGGCTTTTCGGCGGGCATGGAGCTGGGGGGTGTCTCCGTCTATCTGTCAGAAATCGCCACGCCTGGCCACAAAGGCTTCTATGTGAGTTGGCAGTCCGGGAGCCAGCAGATAGCGGTTATGTTTGCAGCAGCGGTGGGAGTTGTACTGAATGCTGTCCTTCCGCCCGCGAAGATGCAGGAATGGGGATGGCGTGTTCCTCTCCTTCTCGGGTGCTTGATTATTCCCTTCCTGTTCCGGCTGAGGAAATCACTCGCGGAGACGAGTGAGTTCGCCTCACGGAGCCACCGACCAAGCAGTTCAGAGATCCTCCGCTCGCTTGCCGCCAATTGGGGTATCGTTTTGGTGGGAACACTGATGGTCACCATGACCACCGTGTCGTTCTACATGATCACCGCATATACGCCCACTTTCGGAAACTCGGTGCTGCATCTCGCAAGCAGCCAAAGCCTGATCGTCACCTTGTGCGTGGGAGCATCCAATCTTTTCTGGTTACCTATCATGGGCGCGCTGTCCGACAGGATAGGCCGGCGGCCCCTGCTTTTGGTATGCACGGTCCTGATGCTGATCACAGCTTATCCGGCGATGCTATGGCTCGTTGGGGAACCGTCATTTGTGAGACTACTGGCCGTTGAACTGTGGCTGTCTTTCCTTTACGGGAGCTATAATGGCGCGATGGTTGTGTTTCTCACAGAGATCATGCCGGTCGAGGTCCGCACTTCGGGATTCGCTCTCGCGTACAGTTTGGCCACAGCCATCTTCGGGGGCTTCACACCTGCACTGAGCACTTATCTGATCCACCTCACAGGTAATCGAGCGGTTCCGGGACTTTGGTTATCGTTTGCCGCAGCTTGTGGTTTGATTGCGGCCTTTTTAGCCAAGCCCCAGAACGCAACCCTGAAAGCGACCATACCCGCCGTTGTCGAGCCGTGACGCCCGCCGCATGGGGTGTTCCTATCAATCCATATCGGTGGTTCTCGCGGTCGGCCGTGCCGAAGCGCCTTGCGGACATGACTGAATCGATCTCACAATAATTGGCTGCTCAGAGTGAGCTAAGACTTTACCGGTTCGAAAAGCTTTTCAATGGAGGGAATCTGTGCGCGCATCTCGTCCCTCACCTCTTCGGCTTTCTTTTGAAATGCTGCTTTGTCGTCCCCATTTTTGTACATGAATACCACCCCCATCGCGCCAATGGTCTTTCCCTGTTGGTCCAGAATTACTAGTTCGACTTCGAAATGATCGCCGTTTTTGTTTATCTCCAAGTTGGGCTTGCCAGTTTCAATTACTCGCAAGTCGTCTTCGTCTGCTTTCTTGCCGATTCGCCCGATGTTGGACGCGATGATCACGTTCTCCGTTTTTCCCGGCGGAGTAACGTGCATAGCAAGAATGATGACATCCTTGTGTTTTGCAAGTGCCTCATCCACTAGCTTCTGCGCAAAAATCTTCTGGGGGCCCTGTCCTTTCATTAGTCCGGCGTAGAACAGCAAACTGCAACTTACCAACGCCGATATCGCGCATTTCTTGATCATGTGGGTCATCGCTTCCTCCTGAGAATGGTCGAACATTTCTACAGACCAGCAGTTCAAGGGATAAACCGCAGGAATACAGCCAATCGCTCCTGCGAGCCTGATTCCTTTCGCTACCATATGAACTTGATTGCGAACTGCATCTGCCGGGACGTTGTGATCGTCGGACTTGCGAGCACGCCCGCATTATTCAATGACCCGGTGGCCGCGAACACCTGGCGTGCGCCGGGAGGCGGGGGGTTGAAATTGGCATGATTAAACAGATTGAAGATCTCCCAGCGGAACTGAACGTTGAAGGTTTCAGAGATGCGATGAATCGGGTTGTTCTTGAACAGAGAAAAATCGAAATCTTGCAGACCAGGCCCGATGATCGTGTTGCGGCCGGAGTTTCCCAGTAGATTCGCGCAATAAACCTGCCCTGAAGGTGGAGGCGTTGTAGCGGACGGGAACGCTTTGCATGTGGCCGCGAGAGCTGCCGGAGCGGTCGGCAAGCTGAAGCAACTCAGGTTGAGATAGCCAAGTCCGTTGCTCTTGAAATTGGAATTGACCGGATTGCACCCGGAGATTCTGTTCGGGAATGCATAGAGGTCGGCGCCTTTCAGCCCCAGGGGGTCACCGCCGATCGTCGCGGTAAACGGCAAGCCGCTGGTCAGCGTATAGATCCCTCCGACTTGCCATCCCGATGCGAACCATCGCGGAACGACGTTCCATGCCTGCGGACTCGGAATCATCCAAATCGCGTTGATCGCCAGAACATTTCTGACGTCGAAATCCGAGAGACCTCGCCGAAGCCGGGGATCGAACGTTGGCAGACTGGAGACAGAATTTCCGAAAGTGTCTCCCGCGATGCCTGATGAACTTGTATCGATGCTTTTGGAGAAGGTGTACGAACCTTGAACCTGTAAGCCATGACTCAGACGCTTGATTGCTTCCAAGTTCAGGCCGTGATATGTCGAAGCCGCGGACCACAGGACTACGCTGACTTGCCCCGCCAGGTTAGGAAACAGTCTGGCGCCCGTCGCACCTGGACCGGGCCACAAGTAGCCGGCGGAGCTCAGGGTGGGTTGAATGTCGTTGATTTCGTCCGCATGGAACGGCAGATGAACGCCGTGGGAACCGACATAGGCAGTGACCAATGTGAAGTTACGGAACAATTCCCGCTGGACGTTCAGCGTCCACTGCTCTACATAACTTCGGCGTGGATTCGGCTCCACGTAGGCATTGCGCAGGTTTGTTGGATTATTCGCCTTAGCGAAAGCTCCCGTCGGAAAGTCACCCGCGGTGGTGGTTACACTGGCACCTTCGGTGAAAGGTGCCGAGAGTAAGGTCAGCAGCTCGAATTGGTAGGGAAGCGGAAGCACGTCATACATGCCGAAAGCCCCCCGAATGGAAGTCTTGCCGGTCCTAAACGGATCCCAGGAGAAACCCACACGCGGCGCGAAGTTTCTGCGGGTTGGGTTTGAAAAATAAGGAGAGCCGAGATGTGGAGTTGTATCAGTGAAATTGACGAGCGTGGCGAGTTGACCTGCGGTCTCCGTGGGTACCGTAGTCGTTTCGTACCTGAGGCCGACATTCACAGTTAGGTTAGATTTAAATTTGTAATCATCTTGAACGTACCCGCTATAGATTGTCTGTCGGAGATCGCGCGGAGTACGCGATGTGCCAAGCAACGTCTGAAAAGTGCTCGGCTGATTCTGCAAGAAGCTCTTCAGTCCGCCAAACGTGAAAAAACCGTTGGGACTGGCGCCCTGAGTGAACTGGTTGGATTGAATGCGTTCGGCGTAAAAGCCAAATTTCAGCGAATGCCTATTTCGTGTCCAAGCGAGATTGTCATGAACCTGATAAGAATTGTAGTGAAAGCGGTATTCGCTGATGGCTCCCAGTCCGCCAGAAAACTGCGTAACGTTAGAGCCCACGGTGATAATGCCGACAGGTGACCCTGGGTTGAAGCCTAGCGATGTGTCAGAAGCCGCCGGATTGATTGCGCTCAGAGTGCTGAAAGCGATTACCACGTTACGGTTGAATCCAAAACCGACCGTGTTGACCAAAGTCGACGAAAAAATGTGTGATTCTTCCAGCGCGACAGTGTGCCGGCGAGACTTGTTTCCGACATTCTTGAAATCATAGGCATCCGGATTGGCCACATCGCCGCGATCGAAAACGTAGGTGCCGAAGAGGTTGTCCGACCGCGAAATCCTGTGATCGATCCGCCCCGTGGCGAAGTCCTCGTTTGTTACTTGCTTGCCGACAAAGCTGAAAATACCGATGTCCCCGGTCACGGCTCCATTTGGCGACGGAAACAGTTTCAGGAAGGGCGCAACCTTCGGATCGATGGCAACGCTGCCGCTGGTGAGAATACCCTTCTGGGCGTTCGGGGAGGGCACCGTCAGGATATTGGTTTGGCTCAGACTCTGCCGGAAACCTTCGTAGTCGCCGAAGAAGAAAGTATGGTCTTTGATGATGGGCCCACCAGCTGATGCACCGAATTGATTTCTCTTGAACGGCGGCACGGTGGCCTTGTCAAAAAAATTGCGCGTATCAAGCGCGCTGTTGCGCAAGAACTCGTACGCCGTGCCGTGCAACGAATTCGAGCCCGAGCGCGAGGCGGCGTTGATCACCCCGCCGGATGTCTTCCCGTAGTCTGCTGGCGCATTGCTCGTCACGACCGTGAATTCCTGTACGGCATCGACACCGAGGACCGCGCCGGTGATACTCCCCGGCGCTCCAGAGCTATAATCGTTGATGCTCACGCCGTCGAGTTGATAGTTGTTTCCCTGCGGGCGGTTCCCGCCGATAGTCACGTCGTTGCCCAAACCGCGGTTCGGCCGATCATTCGTCACGCCGATGGCCTTTTGTGTTCGCACCTGTGCCACTCCCGGCTCCAGAAGCGTAAGGGAGGTCCAGTCACGACCGTTGAGCGGCAATTCCACCACGGTGTGGGAATCGATGACGCCCCGGACTTCCGATGAACCAAGTTGCACGTCTGAAATCTCTGCGCTGACGACTGTAACCCTATCGGCGATCGCGCCAATCTTCATCGCCACATTTACTTCGCGCCGATCTCCGGCAAGCAACCCGACATCACTAACCACCGCGGTGGCGAAGCCCGATGCTGTGACGGTGATCTCGTAGGTTCCAGGAATAAGATTGGGCACGGCGAACAGGCCGTCCCCATTGGTCTGTGTCGCGCGCTCCACGCCGGTCCCGACGTTCTTCACGATCACTTCCGCGTTCGCGACGGCCGCGCCGCTCGGGTCAGAAACAATCCCCACTATGCTTCCTCCCGCTTCCTGCGCGTGGGCTTTGCCACCTGCGCAAAGCAGCAGCAAAACAGACACGATCAACGACAGCCTGCTCGAGTTCCTCGCCGCATTGTCGCGTGACATTTCGCTCTCCTTCCGCTTCGCAATCACGAGGGGGTCGCCCCAGTCCTGACTTTTGCGAAGACACACACCCATCCCCTTAGTTTGAATGTTCCTTTCAAGTCCGCCTCTCGGAACTCTTCCGCGCGAGCTACTCAGGAGCCCTTCGCGCCCGCTTGCAATTCACGGAGCCCCATCGCCTGTTCTGCGCCGGTTCGGCGTTCGATATCGGTTAGCTGCAGCTCGGACGGATCCGGAGACAAAAGTAGCTCCATCCAGAGGGTCGTGCCGTTCCCCTCGGTGCTCGTAATCCAAACGCGTCCCTCGTGCGCGGCGGCAATCGCCTTAACGATGGAAAGTCCTAGACCTGCGCCACCCGTCGCACGCGTCCTGGCCTTATCGGTGCGGTAGAAGCGATCGAAGACATAAGGCAGCTCGCGGCCTGCGATCCCGATCCCATTGTCGGCGACTCCTAACAGGGCTCGGCCCGATTCCGCCCGCACGATTAGCTCAATGTTTCCCATCTCCGCGGTGTACTTAATGGCGTTGTCCAGCAAATTCACCAGCACCTGCTTCAATCGCAGACGGTCACCCGCGACGTACACTTTTGGTTCCACAGAAAAATGGACCGCTATCTTTTTTTCGTCGGCGAGAAGACGCATTTGCTCCGCCGTGCTCACAGCCAGCTCGCCCAGGTTCACCAGCTCGCGCTCCATCCCGGCTTGCCCCGCATCCAGGCGGGAGATGATCAGCAGTTGATCGACGATCCGCGTCAATCGATCAATCTCCTCCAAAGAGTTTCCAATCATCTCCAAAGATTCGGCATCCCTGGAACGCTGCTGCGCCATTGTCTCCAATTCACCACGAAGGATGGTCAGGGGTGTACGCAACTCGTGGGACACGTCTGCAGAGAACCGCGAAATATGCTGTATCGATTCTTCCAGCCGCTCAATCATCCGATTGAGAGAAAGCGCAAGGCGCTCGACTTCATCTCCAGTGCTAGCCACGGGCAGACGCTGACTAAGGTTCGCCGAGCTGATTTGCTCCGCCTGCTCGGTGATTGCACGCAAAGGGCGCAAGGAGTTGCGCACCAAGATCAATCCCCCAAGTGCAGCCGCTATCAAGAAGACGGGAGTTCCAAGCGCCAAAGCAAGACGCGCGCTCCGCAGCTGAGCAGCTATCAATTGATACGGGGCACCCGTTTCGATGAGAAATCGATCGCCTGCGGGCGTTTCATAAAGCAATCCTTGGAGTACCAACTGCTTGCCGCCCACATTCATCATCCGCGGTTTGTAACCTTCCTTATCGCGGCCGGTTGCCGGCATAAGTTGAGTGGCATCGAAACTTGCGTCCCGCGGCGAATGCGATTGGTATAGGAGATTCCCGTCTTCTCGCGTTACCCGGATAAACCTGCCATTGACTTCGGGTTCGTAACTCTCGTCGATTTCGGTGACCGCAAACTGGGATCCTCGTGCGGCTACCGAAGCAAGCACCTCGTCGCCAATCGTTCGTGCCTGCCGGACCAGCGATTCATTCATCTCGCGATTCAAGTGACGCTCTAGCCCCACGTAGACCGTGGCCCCGAACATCAGCAGGGCAATTGCGAGAAGCCCCGCATACCATAGCGTCATCTTAAAACGCAGCGACTTGTTATTCATGCTTCGCTCTCGTCGCGCACGGCATAGCCGACTCCGCGCACGGTATGAATCAATTTGCACTCATGCGAATCATCGACTTTTTTCCTCAGATGCCTTATATACACGTCAACTACATTCGTCAGGCCATCGAAGCTCTCATCCCACACGTGTTCGACGATCATGTTCCGCGATAGCACTCGGCCGGCATTCGACATCAGATACTCAAGCAGCGAGTACTCTTTGGTTGTAAGCTCAATGCGTTTTCCCGCTCGTTTTACCTGTTGCGATAAACGGTCCAGCTCCAGATCGCGCAAACGCACTGTGCTCGCTCGGTTCACCGGACCCCGGCGCAACAGTGCCTTCACACGCACCTGAAGTTCCGCGAAGGCAAATGGCTTGGTCAGGTAATCATCCGCGCCTGCCTCGAAGTTGCTCACTTTGTCCTGCACTGCGTCGCGAGCCGTCAATATCAGCACTGGAACCTTCGTATCCACAGCACGAATGCGCTTCAACACCGTGTTACCGTCGATCCCGGGAAGCAACAGGTCCAGAATGATCAAGTCGTATTGAAACGACATGGCGAATTCCAACCCCTGCTTCCCGTCTGACGCCACGTCTACGGCGTAGCGCTCAGCAACCAGGCCGCGTTTCACGAAGCTGGCTACTTTGGACTCGTCTTCAATTAGCAGGATGCGCATTTCGCCTCCTCGTTCCTATTGGCCGCTGATGAAGCGGTCATGAAACGCACATGAAAGTCTTTTCAGCAAGACTCGATTCGTTTTTTCGATCTTAGTCCACACCCGTGGGACTTTTATAAGTAGGGATTCTAGCCCCGTCGACCCGTCTAGGGCATTTATTTTCTTGTGCTTCCAAATGCTCGGAGTCAGCCTTGCGGAGCGGCACCGGATGAATGGAATTTCATCTCCGGTTCAGACGCCACTCAGGTACGCGACCTACGCTCTCCTGCGCTGCTGCACCCGCGCGGGCGCCTTTCAGCGGATGCACGTTGGGAGAGAGCATGAACGGCACTCGCCATTTGCGGTATGTCGCCCTGTTAACTCTAGTTGCCTCGAGCCTAACAGCGGTCGCTCTCGCGCAATCCGCGCATGACGCAGCGCCGCTGCACCGAATCGCGTCGGTTTCTGTGCCTGGCATTAGTGGCGACTTCGATCACTTCGCCGTCGACGAAAAAGGCGGCCGGCTCTTCCTCGCAGGTGAGGATCACAAGACGCTCGAACTCTTCGATCTCAGCACAGGACGTCACATAAAAAGCGTTGCGGGCTTCGGTACGCCGCATTCCATCTTCTACTTGCCGGACAGCAACCAAATTCTCGTAACCGATGCGGACGCCGGCGTGCAAATCCTAAGCGGGACCGATTATTCCTTTAGCGACAAAATCGAAGGACTTGCCGGTGCTGATTCTGCCCGGCTCGACACCAAGCGCGGAATCCTCTACGTGGTTACCGGCGGAAAGGATGTAAACCTTGATCACTCTTTCCTTGTAGCTCTCGATCTGAAATCCAAAACCAAGATTGGTGAATTGCGCTTTGCGAGCAACCACGTTGAGGCATTCGCCTTGGATCCTTCCTCGGCCCGCCTGTTCATCAATATTACGGACAAGGGGGAAGTTGCCGTCGTGGACCGCGACTCCATGAAAGAGATCACTCGATGGCCCCTTGCGGTAGCCGGAGAGAATTCGCCTATGATTTATGATGAAACCCATCGCCGGTTATTCATCGTGTGCCGCAAGCCGCCGATGCTTGTCATCTTGAATGCGGACTCCGGGAAAGTTGTCGCTCACTTGCCTGCCGCGGGGCGCTCCGACGACCTTGCTTTTGATCCCGCAACGGGGTTCATCTATGTTCCGGGCGGTGATGGGAATCTCTCTGTTTTTCGCCAGAACTCCGCCGATAAATACTCGTTCGTAGCAACCGTGCCGACCGCATCGGGCGCTAAGACTTCACTTCTTGTCGCTTCCTCGCACAGGTACTTCGTGGCTGTGTCCCCTGGAGCTACCAAAGCACCCGCGCAATTGTTAGTATTTGAGACAACCGCCCAGTAAAATGGGTCGATGATCTGACCGATCCTGCGTGCGCGCGCCGCGTAGGCCACCTGACGTTCACGATGTCCTCGGACAGTACTTGAGGGCGATCTCGTTTCACTCCCGAGCCCGGCGGAGTTCGGGCGGCCAATCGCGGCATTCGCTCCAATGCCCGCGCGCCAGCGCGAGGCCGGAGCCGGCTAAAGGTGGGCCGCTCGAGTAAGGTGCGCAGCGGGCGGCGAATGCCTCTCGAGAATTGACTCACTGGGCCATCTCACCGAATTGTTTGTGATCACGTCACTTTGTCGACGCGAACGGGGGTGCCGTGATATGCCTTTGCACTGCCGGAGTAAGATCTAGCTCGGGCTTGAGATTGATTTTCCCGATTCTGTGCCACTCTAAAAAGCATGCATGGCGAGATGTACGCGGTCGATTACTGCGCATCAGAAGCTGTATAAAGGGTCCGAGTTTCGCTTTTGACCCGCTCTGCATGAATCTCGCAGGCTCGCTTAGCGGGCCGGCTCGAAGAGCCTCCCCAGGGTGAGAATTTTCCCCTTCATCTCGTCGCGAACCTGCTCTGCCATTTGTTGGAACCTGGCTTTGTCATCGCCCGACTTATAGGGAAAGACCACGCTCAGTGCGCCGACAGGCTTTCCGGACGCATCCTCTAAGACGATCTCTGCTTCGAAACGATCTCCATTCTTGTTGACTTCGAGATTGGGTGTGCCGGTCTCGACCACTTTCATATCGTCATCGTCAGCTTTTTTGCCGATGCGCCCTATGTTGGAGGCAACAATCACGGTATCCTTCATATTGGGCGGCGCGGCGTGTATGGCAAGAATCAACACTTCCCGGTGCTTTGCCAGGGTCTCATCTACGAGCTGTTGAGCATAGATGTGCTTGGGCACTTGCGGATTCCAGTCGGCGGGTTCCAACAAATTTGCTACGTACGTGATTCGCCGTCCTAGCTCGTCACTAATCTTTTCCGCTTGCTCTTGAAACTTGGCCTTGTCCTCACTGGATTTGTATGGGAAGACCACACTCAACGCGCCGATCCTCTCTCCGGACACATTGTGCAACGCGATCTCTGCTTCAAAGCGGTCACCGTTCTTGTTCACTTCGAGATTTGGCACGCCGGTGTTGACCACTTTCATATCATCCTCATCCGCTTTTTTGCCGATGCGCCCAATGTTCGACGCGATAATCACATTGTCCTTGGCGTTTGGTGGCCTCACGTGCATGGCGAGAATGATTATTTCAGGGTGGCGCTCTAATGTTTGGTCGACCAATTGTTGCGCGTATGTATTGGACGGGATGGAGGGGTCGAATTGCGCTGGCTCAAAAAGGTTCGCGAGGTAGGTAATTCGCTTGCTCAGCTCGTCTCTGACCTTCTCTGCTTGTTTCTGAAGTTTGGTCTTGTCATCGCCGGCCTGGTACGAGAAGGCCACTGCCAACGCGCCGATCGTGTTCCCACCTACGTCGCGTAAAGGAAGCTCGACGCTGAATCGATCTCCGCTCTGATTGAGCTCCACGGTGGGTTTTCCCGTCTGGATGACTTTCAGGTCATCCTCGTCCCCCTTCTTGCCGATGCGCCCGAAGTTGGAGGCGATAATGATGTTGTCCGGGCTATTGGGCGGCGTCACGTGCATGGCGAGGGTGGCCACCTCCGGGTGCCTAGCCAATGTTTCTTCGATGAGTTCTTGAGCATAGGTCTTCGCAGGCGCTTGCGCCAAGGCGACGGGCGCCAAGCTCGCTAAACATAAGATGACTGGCCGCCATGTTGATCGGATGCGATTCATCGCATTCTCCTTCTCATCCTTGTTGTTTTCTACTCGAGCTTTTTCAATTGCTCGCGCACCACTTCACCGGTGAGCGGCAGATACTTCGCATCCCGTTGCACAGCGTCCTGTCCTTCCCGGCTCAAAACAAAGTGCAGGAATTCCTTTACCTTCGCGTCTACGGGCTTGCCGGGCTCACGATCGAAGTAAAAGTAAACCTCATCAAAGAGAGGGTAAGTCCGACTTCGAAGGGTTTCGAGATTGAGCTCGACATAGCTGCCGCCTTCGCGCGGGGCAATCGCGAGGATTTTCGTCTGGGGCGTAATGTATGCGACGGTCGAATAGCCGATGCCGTAAGGGTCTTTGCTTATGGCGTCAATCACTTGCTGCGCCTCAAGCGTATTGGTCCCGTCAGCATTTTTGTAGTTCGCGTATTCGTGCAGCTGTTCGTTCCACTTGTCGCCGCCTTGGAACACCAAGCGCTCGAACGTGCGCGGGATGTGGTACCTGAGGTTGTCGCCGTAGACGTGAATCGGCTTGCCGACCCATTCTCCCGACAGCCCTAACTGCCCCCAGGTGCGGATGTTCTCATTCGCGCCTCGCGAAATTTCGGAGTGCCAGGTGGTGCCCTGATATCCGCCGTCGCGCTCGGTGCCGAAGATGCCATCCAACTGCTTCATCGTCAGCTTTGAGATCGGGTTGTCTTTGTGGACGAAGATGCCGAGAGCATAGTTCCAGCCGGGCACGTTGAAGCTGCCTGTCACCGCCGTTATTTCTATGGGATCCCGGTTGAAAACACGCTCGAACATCAAGGTCTCGTCGAATGTAATGTGCCGGCTCGGCGCCATGTCGGCAAGTCCAACGCATAGGGCTGGAATTCCCAAGGCCGGGGCTTTGAGGTGATACTCAAATTTTGTACCGGGCTGGTATGTGCGGAATCCGTCCTCCCAATACTTGCCGAGATTTCCCTGAGCAAAATAGCCGGAGCCCCACACTCGAATGGTTCCTGATACATTTTGCTCCGGTTTGTATTTCGGCAGATCCTCGAGATTCCATCGCTTATCGTAGTAGGTCTTCGCGCCGCGAGCGTCGATCCGCTCGTCCCTTCCGCGTTGGACGTCAAGTCCTCCTCGCTCCTGTCCGGCAGCGGAGTTGACGCAAAACCCAGCGGAGAGCAACGGGATTAGAGCGGGCGCCACTAATCTGCTGAGAAATCTTCCCCTCGTCACTCCTCTTTTTGCGCTAACACCGACAGCACTTTTCATCATGCTTCCGCTCCTCGAACATCATTTCCAAACTCTGCCGTGCCCACGGCCTGCATTGTCTACTCCAGCTTTTTAAGCTCTTCGCGCACTGCCTTCGCTGTCAGCGGTAAGTACTTCCCTTCGCGCTCCACGGCCTCTTGTCCCTCGCGGCTAAGGATGTAGCGGAGAAATTCTTTGGACTTGGCGTCGAGCGGCGCGCCCGGCGGGCGATTGAGATAGATGTATATACTGCGCGTTAACGGATACGTCCGATTTTGAAAGCTTTCCTTGGTAGGTTCAACGTAGGGCCCCCCGTCCTTGGCAGCCAGCGCTAAAGGCTTTAACTGTGGTACTTTGCGCGCCTGCGGAATGACCGTCCACGCGATCCCGTACTTATCCTTGGCGAGCTCATCGGCGAGCATGTGCTGAATGCCTCCCAGTTGAGCCTTGTCGTCATCCGCGATCATCTTGCTCCCCGTCTCCACATAGCCGCGGTAGTTAGGGTTCCACTTGTCGCCGCCGTTCAGTACTTTCAGCTGGAAGAAATTGGTCGTACCGCTCGGCGCATGTCCGTAAGTGTGGATTGGTTTGTCGGCCCACTCTCCCGTCAGCCCAAGCTGGCCCCAAGTGCGGATGTCCTCACTCGCGGCTCGCCCCGCCTGGAGCGTCCACTTAATTCCGTGGTACGCGCCAACTCGCTCGGAACCGAAAATGCCGTCCAACTGCTTGATGGTCAGCTTGGAAAGGGGATTGTTCTTGTTCACGTAGATGACCAAGCCACAAGTCATTCCGTCCACGTCGTAGGCCCCGGTCATTACCATAATGTTGGTCGGGTAATAATGGAAAGTTTCGTAGAAGGCGAGGTACTCCGTAAGCACGAGTTCCCTACCCTGCGGTCCTAAATCAGCGACTCCGCTGACCAATCCTGCGATTGCAACGTCGCCGCTCGGGAATTTGTCGTCGAATTGGACGTCAGGCTGGAATTTGTGGAAACCCTCCTCCCAAACCGGCATCATTCCCCCGAGGGAAAAACCGAAATCGCGAATCGTGCCCGACACCCTTTGCCCAGGCTGATAGTGCGGCAGATCATTCAGGTCTTGCGCGCGCAGGCTGGCAAGTGCGAGCACTAGCACGAACGGAAGAAGAATCAGCAATCGTTTCCCCATCAATTTTCTGTGCCTTTCGTCAGGTTCGTCGCTCTGAGCCTCGTGCTGCGTGCCGCCGCCGCACCATGCCTTCGGTGCACCTCCCATGCGAGCTGGGCTAATCCAGCTTCTTCAGTTGTTCCCGTAGAGCGTCGGGCGTCAGCGCATAATACATATCCGTGTCCGCAATAATCTGTTGCCCTTCGCGGCTGAGCACGAACCGCAGAAACTCTTTCACCTTCGGATCCATGGGTCTTCCGGGCGCCCGGTTGATGTAAACGTAGGCGTCACGGATCAGCGGGTAGGTCCGGTTTGCAACCGTTTCGGCGCTCATTGCGACATACGGCCCGGCTTCCGTAGCAGCGAGGGCAACGGGCTTCACATTCGGGTAGTCCTTTATATGCATTTGCGCGCCCCACCCGATGCCAAACTTATCTTTGGACAACTGTTCGAGCATGCGTTCGCTAGAGACAGCTTTGCCGTAGTCGTCAGCGGTGGCTTCCTTGGCCTCCACGTACTCGCGGTAGTTGGCATTCCACTTGTCGGACCAGTGGAACAATTTGCGTTCGAGGTAAATTTCGAAGCCTGGTGCAATGTAGCCGTAGGTTTGGATCTCCTTGTCTTTCCACTCGCCGGTTTGCCCGAGCTGGCCCCATTTGTGGATGTTGGTCTCTGGTCCGCGAGCATATTTCGCGGTGTAGAGGAGGTTGTCCCCCAATTCCCATCCGCCCGTACGCTCAGCCCCGAAAATGCACTCGAGCTGCCGCATGGTGAGGTTAGAGACGGGGTTCTCCTTGTTGACGACCACGACGGCAGGCCACAAAGTGCCTCTTTTTTCATGACCGCCCGTGGCGATAGAGATCTCTGTCGGTAAATAACGGAAGGTGTTGTAGAAGGGCATCATGTCGGTGATTTTGGCGTCATCTCCGGCCGGGGCCAGATCGGAGACCCCGACGTACATCCCGGCCATGGCTCCTTCACTGCTCGTCATGAAGTTCGTAGAGATCATCACGTCGGGATGATATTTCTTGAAGCCAACCGCGAGAGCCTCTACTGCACCCTTCAACTCGCTCCCGAAGATTCGAAAGCCTCCAGCCACTTTGTAACCGGGCGTGTATGCCGGTAAATCGCTCAAGTCTCTTTGCGGGAGATCTCTTCTCTGTGCAAATGCACAGCTGGCCGAAAGGGCGACCGCAACCAGCACCAACAGAACTACCGCGACTGATTCCGAGAAAGATCGGCGCATCATCGATTCTCCTTTTCGAGTATCCAGATCAGTGGTACTTTCGTGCCGTTTAACTTCGGACATGACCGGGCTCATGCCGTTCTTCCTGCTGTCGCGACTCCCTAATCCAGCTTCTTTAGCTGCTCGCGCGCAGCTTCGGCGGTCAACGGCAGAAATTTCCCATCTTGTTCCACTGCCTCCTGGCCTTCGCGGCTCAGGATGTAACGCAAGAATTCCTTGAGCTTGGGATCGAGCGGCTTGCCTTTCTGGCGGTTTAAGTAACAATAGACATCGCGAATCAGCGGGTAGGCGCGGTTTTGCACATTTTCGAGGCTGAGTTCCACGTACGGCCCACCGTCATGAACTGCAAGGGCTACGGCCTTGGTCTGAGCAGTCAAGTAGGGAATGCCCGTGTACGCGATTCCGTACGGATCTTTGCTGAGTTCGGGCATGAATATCTCAGCAGCGGTCAGCAATCCGGAGCCGTCGGGTTTTGCTTGGTTCGCATACTCGCGCAGAGATTCCGTCCACTTGTCGGCCCCGTTGAAAACTTTCTTGTCAAATTCGTCGGCAAAATGGAACTTGAGGTTGTAGCCGTAGACGTGGATCAGCTTGTCGGCCCACTCGCCGGTCAATCCCAGCTGCCCCCAAATGCGAATGTTTGACTCCGGCCCGCGAGCAATGGATTGATCCCATTCCAACCCTTTCCAACCGCCCGTTCGCTCGGCGCCGAAGATGCCGTCCAACTGCTTCATGCTGAGCTTGGAAATTGGGTTGGCCTTGTTGACGAAGACGCCCAAGGCAAACGTCCATCCCGGTACATTGTAGGAACTTGTACAAATGGTGACTTCCAACGGCAGGGCGCTGAATTCGCGCTGATAGGCTAGCAGTTCATCCCACATGATTTGCCTGCCCATCAAGCCGATGTCGGCGACACGCGTATACAGGGCGGGAATTGCGTGTTCTGTCGTGCGGAGGTGGTCTTCGAACTCTACGTCGGGCTGAAACTTGCGAAAGCCATCCTCCCAGACCTGGGCCAGCGGGCTGTCGGCAAAATAGTTGGAGCCCCATTGACGAATAAGGCCGGATACCTGTTGGTCCGGCTTATAGTTCGGCAATCCGGTGAGATCGAACTTCTTCGTGTAAAATTTTTTTTCGGCCCGCTCCTTAACGAACTTTTGCCGCGCGCGTTGCACTTCCGCGGGGTCCTGGGTGTTGGGGTTTTGCGGTTGTGACTGTCCTAGTGCAGGCCGGGATTCGAGCACAGCAACGAGGAGCAGGCCTAGCGTAACGATCTTAGCCAAAGGTTTTCTCCTTATCGCTTCTCCTGGCTTGCGCCGTCCCACTGGCCATTGCAGGCCTGAGTGACCATTCCGCGATTTTCTTCATTAGCTGATCACTCCAGCTTTTTCAGCTGCTCTCGCGCAGCCGCTGCGGTCAACGGCAAATATTTGCCATCGCGCATTACGGCATCCTGTCCTTCGCGGCTCAGGATGTAGCGCAAGAATTCCTTCAACCTCGGGACGAGCGGTTTGCCGGGTTCGCGGTTCAGGTAGTAATAGACATCGCGCGTCAGCGGATATGTCCGGTTCTGAACCTTTTCAAGAGTAAGCTCGACGTACGGTCCGCCGCTCTTCGCCGCCAATGCAACGGGCTTCGTTTGTGGGGTCACGAAAGGTATTCCTGTATAGGCGATGCCGTAGGGATCTTCGCTGAGATCGTTCATCATCAATTCGCCGGCGCCAGTGAGCGAGCCGTCGGCTTTGAGACCCGCGACGTTGGAATACATCTTTATTTTCTCGTTCCACTTGCCTGAACCCTTGAGCACCTTCTTGTTGAACTCATCCGTGAAGTGGTATTCGAAGTTGTAACCGTAAACGTGAATCGGTTTGTCCACCCACTCACCCGCCAAACCGAGTTGGCCCCACGTGCGAATGTTTTTCTCCGGACCACGCGAAAGCGATGGATCCCAGGTCAGCCCTTTCCAACCACCGGAGCGCTCGGACCCGAAGATTCCATCCAATTGATCGAAGGTCAGCTTAGTGATTGGATTGTCTTTGTGGACAAAGACCCCCAGCGCGAAGGTCCATCCCCGCACGTCGAACGACCCCGTATTCACGACGATCTCAAGCGGCTCATTACCGCTGCCTTCTTCACCCCCTTCCGCTCCCTCGCGTTCAAATCCCTTGAGCTCATCCCAGAGGGCTTGACGGCCCATTGGAGCAAGATCCGCCACGCCAGTGATAAGACTGGGAATCGCAACCGAAGAGCTTGGCAAGTTGTCTGCAAACTTAACGTCAGGGTGATATTTTTGAAAACCGTCCTCCCAGATCTGCACCAAGCCGCTATCCTTGATGTAGTTGTTTCCCCACTGACGAATACTGCCGGAGACTTTTCGTTCGGGCTGGTATTCTGGCAGGCCGCTCAGATCAAACTCTTTCGTGTAGAATTTCTTTTCCGCTCTTTTCTTGTTGCCTTTCTCACGGGCCTTCGCGAGGACCGCTGCGTCAGTCGTTGGCTTCACCGGGGCTTGAGATTGGCCGTAGATACCTATGCTCGCGGTTGCAGCCGCGATGCACGTGACGAACACCCCGCGTGTGATCCACTTCTTCACTTAACCGACTTTCTGCGTGGGTCTGTTTACTCGTCCTTAAGGGCGACCGCACTCACGACTGCATAGCCGGAAATAGCTGTCAAGCGCCACCATATCGATTCGAAGATTAACCCACGATGAAATCCGTCGAGACCCGTCTCAGCGTCCCCTTCCCATTGTGAGCGAACACACAACAGCCGTTCCCGCCTTTGTTTCAGTGACTATCGATGGCGAAATAGGTCGAAGACAGTTCGGCCGTAGACGCTGCGGGATTCTGGGATTGCCTTAGGCTTACTCGAGTTTGCGCAGCTGTTCTCGAACCACCTCGGCGGTCAGTGGCAGGTACTTGCCGTCGCGCATCACTGCCTCCTGCCCGTCGCGACTTAAAATGTAACGCATGAACTCTCGAAACTTGGGATCGAGGGCCTTGCCCGATTCGCGATTCAGGTAGTAATACACCTCGCGAGTCAAAGGGTAGGTGCGGTTCCGGACGTTTTCGAGATTCAGCTCCACGTATGGCCCACTTTCATCCGTCGCCAGCGCGAGCGCCTTTGTCTGCGGCAGCATATACAGAATGCACGTGTAGGCGATGCCGAAAGGATCTTTACTGAGCGCAGCCATGAACTGCTCCCCCGCTGACACAAGTTCAGAGCCATCAGGCTTGGCTAGGTTCGCGTATTCGCGAAGATCTTCATTCCACATGTACCCGCCGCGGAAGACTTTTTCCGCGAAGTCGCGAGGAAAATGAAAATTGAGGTTGTAGCCGTAGACATGAATCGGCTTATCTTTCCATTCACCCGTCAGCCCTAGCTGTCCCCAAGTGCGGATGTTCTCCTTCGCTGTGCGCGCTGCTTCCGGGTGCCATTCCGTGGCCTGCCAACCACCGGCACGCGCCGCGCCGAAGATGCCGTCCAACTGTTTTAACGTGACTTGGGAGATCGGGTTTTGCTTGTTGACGAAGACCCCGAGGGCAAAAGTCCAACCCGCTACGTCGTACGACCCCGTAGCCATCGTGATCTCCAGCGGTGCATGACCAAAGACGCGCTGGTAGGCCATCAGCTCTTCCCACGACGGCCGCCGACCCATGGGCGCAAGGTCAGCCACCTTGGTGTAAAGCCCTGCCATGCCAATAAAAGTGCTAGTCAGATTGTCATCGAATTTGATTCCAGGGTGATATTTGCGAAATCCTTCCTCCCACGACGTGCCCAGCGAACTGTCTGCCAAGTAATTTGAGCCCCATTGCCGGATTGTGCCCGATAGCTGCTGCTCGGGCTGGTAGGCTGGCAGGTCGCTGAGGTCCCACTTCCTGGTGTAGTAGACCCTGCTCGCTCGAGACTTGATGCCCTTCGCCCGTGCGCGTTGCACATCTTCGGGATGACCCGACTGTGCACAGACGTTACCGCCTGCAAAGGTCAAAGCTAAAATGATGCCTGCCAACTTCCTAATTGGCGCTGGTCTCATCGCAATGCACCCCCCAGACGAGACAGCCGCAACGCTCGCCCGTCCAGAAAAATTGCAAGTCCGCTCAATCCATCTTGCGCAGTTGCTCCCTAATGATCTCCTCAGTGAGCGGCAAAAAATCTCCTTCGCGGACGACTTGCTGTTGTCCCTCCTTGCTCAGGACGTAGCACAGGAACTCTTGCACCTTCGGATCGAGCTTTTTCCCTGGGGCGCGGTTCACGTAAATTGAAGCCGCGCGCGTCAGCGGATACTTTCGCTGGATGAGGTTGTCTTTTGTGGCTTCGTAGAACGGTCCGCCATCAGAGGTCGCGATAGCGATCGGCTTCACTTGCTGATTCATGAATCCCAGATTCGAATAAGCGATCCCGTAACGGTCTTGCGCCAAGGCTCCGAGGATCCGCCCGCCCGCATCAACATCAGCTCCATCCGGCCGCTTTGCATCGGCGAACTCTTTGACATCGCAGTTCCATTTATCGCTGCCCTTAAACACCGCCTGTCGGAAGAACCAGCCCGTGCCCGTCTCAACGTCGTAACCGTAAGGATGAATCGGCTTGTCCTTCCAATCTCCCGTCAACCCTAGTTCGCCCCAGGTACGAATGTTGCGCGGTCCGCGCAGATGTTCACTGCCAAAGATGGCATCCAATTGCGTGAGCGTCAGTTTCGAGAGCGGGTTATCCTTGTGAACGAAAACAGTTACCGCAAAAGTTTTTCCGGGCACATTTAGGCTACCGGTCGTGACCTCAATTCCCAACGGCTTGTACCTGAACACCCATTCGAACGCCATGATTTCTGACGACGTGCTGTCGCGGCCCATGAGGGCTAGATCAGCAACGCCGGTGTAAAGACCCGCCATCCCCGTGCCGGTTCCCATCAGTTTTGTTTCGAACCGGACGTCCGGGTGGAATTTTCTGAACCCCTCCTGCCAATAGCTCATGAGGGTTTCCATGCGGTCGTCCCCCCAGACTCGAATCATCCCGGACACTGTTTCCTTGGACTGGTATCGCGGCAGAGAATTTATATCCTGCGCTCGGCAGTTGAGGGCAGTGAGCGCAATCAAGATGAACGAACTCAGATATCGCTGTTTCATTCGCGTGGCCTCTTATTGGACAATCCGAGTTTTTCTTTTTCGAGTCCGAAGCGAGAATTCCTAATCCAGTTTCTTCAATTGCTCACGAATGGCGTTCTGGCTCAGCGGCAAATAGTTCGCGTCACGAAGGATGTCCTGCTGACCCTCAAAACTGAGCAGGTAGCGCAAAAACTCTTTCACCTTCGGATCAAGCGGCTGGCCGGGCGCGCGATTGAAGAATGCCGGAATGATGCGCGTCAGCGGATACTTGCGTTCAACAAGATTTTCCTTTGTCGCTTCGTAATAAGGCTCGCCGTCTCTGGCGGCCAGCGCGAGAGGTTTGACATGTGGGCTCATGTAGCGCAGGTTTGAGACCGCGATGCCCAGCGGGTCTCTAGCGAGAGCGTCAAGAATTCGCTTCCCGTGATCATAGACGGTGCCGTCCGGATTGGTGATGTGGGCGAACGCTCTCAAGTCGCAATTCCACTTGTGGCTGCCCATGAGCAATGCTTCTTGGAGATAGAGAGCGAAGTCATCGTCGAGCCGCCATCCATAAGGATGGATTGGTTTGTCCTTCCATTCGCCCGCTAATCCAAGTTCCCCCCAAGTCCTGATGTTCCGCGGTCCACGGCGGTGCTCGTCGCCAAAGATCCCGTCTAGTTGGGTGAGTGTCAATTTCGAAATGGGATTGTCTTCATGGACAAAGAACACGTGAGCGTAGTCGAAATTCCGCACGTCCAGGCTTCCCGTGGCGATCTCGACGCCCTCCGGCGGATAGTGCAGCACTCGTTCGAACGCCGCGGCGGCCGCTGGCCGGATTTCCTCTCCGAGAATCGCCAAGTCTCCCGCTCCTGTGTACAAGGCGCCGATGGCTGAGGCCGTTCCATACATTCTGTTTTCAATTTGGATTTGCGGCTGGTACTTGCGAAAACCCTCTTCCCAATACTTCATGAGCCTGCCCATGAAGTCGCGTCTGAAGCTCCCATGACCCCAGACGCGAATCGTGCCCGCAACCATCTGACCCGGCTGATAATGGGGCAGGGCTTCCAGGTTCTGTCCATAGAAGCGCGCGGTTGAAAACAAAATCATTGCGACGATCGCGAAACATTGTCTGAACATGCGCCCGACCTTTCCCTGCCGAGTTACGCTTTATGAGCCGAAATTCCATTGGCGGCGATCACAGAGCCGCCTCAATCCAGTTTCTTCAGTTGTTCGGCTACCGCTTCGTCATTAAGCGGCAAATATCCGCCATCTCGCAGGACATCTTCCAGGCCCTCGCGGCTGAAGATGTAGCGAAAAAACTCTTTGAGTCTGGGATCAGTCGGCTTGCCCGGTGGCCGATTGACGAATGCATAGGTGAGTCGCGTCAACGGATACTTTCGCGCAATGAGGTTCTCTTTTGTGGCCAAATAATACGGGCCACCGTCTTGCACGGCTAAAGCTACAGGTCTCGCGGCCGGCGTCGAGTAACGCGCGCAGGAAACCGCGAGCCCAAATCGATCGTTCCGTAAGGCATCCAGGATTTGCTGTCCGCTCTCGCGGATCGAGCCGCCTGAACTCTGGGTATCTCGAAACTCCGTCAAATACTCCCAGTTCATTTTCCGACTGTCGGCCAGCGCCTTGTGCAGGAAGAATTGACCGGTTCCTGTCTCTGCGTCATAGGTGTAGAGACGGATCGGCTGATCTTTCCATTCGCCTGTCAGCCCCAGCTGTCCCCAGGTCCGTATGTACTCCAAGCCGCGGGGATGCTCGCAGCCGAAGATCGCCTCAAGCTGCCCCATCGTCATTCTTGAGATCGGGTTGTCCCGGTGAACGAAAATCCCAAGAGCACAGGACTTCCCCGGCACGTCCAGGCTGCCGGTCATGAGTTCCAAACGCAACGGCGCGTAATACAACACGTGCAAGAAGCCATTGTCGTCCGTAGCGTTGCTTTCTCGGCCCATCACGGCTAAGTCTGCCAAGCCGGTATAAAGCGCGGGCATCGCTGCGGCTGTACCCATGAGTCTTGTCTCGAAATTTATTTGCGGATGCCTTTTTGTGAAACCTTCCTCCCAACTCCCTATCACGGTTGACATGTTCTCATCGCCCCAAATCCGAATCGTTCCCGCAATGGTTTGGTCTGCACCATGCCGGAGTGTGGCCGCGACTGTTTGTCCGTAAGTTGGGCTGGCGGCAACGCAAGCGGCTGCGGCTAGAAGCAGGAACCACCGAGTATGGGGTCTGGTGTTATTCATCGATCGCACGCCTTCTACACCGAAGTTATTCCAACTTTCTCAGCCCTTGGCTGACGCCCTCTGTCGTGAGCGGCAAATAGCGGCCATCCCGAACGACTGCTTCTTGGCCTTCTCGACTCAGGATGTAGCGCAAGAACTCTTTCACCCTCGGCTCGATGGGCTTTCCGGGCGGCCGGTCATAGACCGCTGGAATCAGCCTCGTGAGCGGATACTTACGCTCGATCAAGGTTTCCTTGGAGGCCTGGTAGTAAGGCCCGCCTTGCTGCGCACCGAGGCCGATTGCTCTTACGTTGGAGTTGGCATAGCGGAGGTTGGAGACGGCAATCCCATAGCGATCTTCGGCAAGGGCCTCGAGTATTTGCTGGCCGTGATCATAAATCGTGCCATCGGATCGGTAAATATGCGCGTATTCCTTCAGGGCGCAGTTCCAGCGGTGGCTCCCGCTCAACAACGTTTGTTCAAGAAAAAAACCGAAGCTGTCGTCGATTTTCCATCCATAGGGGGTGATCGGCTTGTCCGCCCACCTGCCAGTGAGACCCAGTTGCCCCCAGTTGCGGATGTTGCCTTGGCCGCGTCGATGCTCTTCACCAAAAATAGCGTCGAGCTGCGCAAGTGTGAGCTGCCTAATCGGATTATCTTTGTGTACGAAGAACATCTGAGCGTAGTCGAAGTTTCTGACGTCGAGGCTTCCGGTCATGACCTCTACGCTTCCCGGCGGATAGTGCTTCACCTTTTCGAACGCGGCCGCCGCTGCCGGATCCACTTCCTCGCCCAAAATGGCTAAATCACCAACGCCCATGAACAGCGCAGGGATCGCCGATGAGGTGCCGTGCATTTCGTACTGAACGCTTACGCCGGGATGGAATTGTCTGAAGCCTTCCTCCCAGAACGTTACCAACGGTTTCAGCCACGGGATTTTTAAGCTGCCGTGCCCCCAGATTCTAATGACTCCGGACACGTGCTGCTCGGGCTGATAAGCTGGCATTGACACGACGATCTTCGCCTCAAGACTGGAGGCCGTTTTGGCGCGCGCCTCCACATTTTGGGCAGGAGCAGCTTCGCTGGGGACTTGAGCCCTTGTGCCAAGACAGAGGTACAAGCAAATACCCAGGGAAGACACGCCGAGAGCGGTACGCAGGCCATATCTCATACAGTATCTTCCTCCGCGGCCTCCTCCGTTCGCGCTTGTCCCTATTCCAACTTCCGCAGTTGCGTCCGAACCGCCTCCTCGCTGAGGGGCAAGTAATTCCCATCGCGCACAACCTCTTGTTGACCTTCCCGGCTCAAGATATAGCGCAAGAATTCTCTTACTTTTGGGTCGAGCGGCCGCCCGGGTGCGCGATTGACGAACGTGGTGATGAAACGCGTCAGGGGATATTTGCGCTGGATGAGGGTTTCCTTGGTTGCCTCGTAGTACGCCCCGCCGTCGGTAGCAGCCAGCGGCAGAGGTTTCACTTGTGCGTTCGTATAGCGCACGTTCGAGTACGCAATTCCGTAAGGATCGCGCGCCAGCGCTTCAAGGATGCGCAGGCCACCGTCGCGAAGCGTGCCATCAGGCTGCCTCACGTCGCCGAACTCTCTCAGATCTCTATTCCATTTTCGGCTGCCACCCAGCGCCGCATCCTGAAAAAAAATGGCAAAGCCCCTGTTGATAGGAAATCCATAGACGTTAATGGGCTTGTCTTGCCATTCTCCCGTAAGGCCGAGATCTCCCCAGGTGCGAATGTTTCTCGGCCCGCGCAGATGCTCGCAGCCGAAGATTGCGTCCACCTGGGTCATGGTAAGTTGGCCGAGCGGGTTATTTTTATGCACGAAGACGTTTAGGGCGAAGTCCATGTTGCGTATATCCAGGCTTCCGGTGGTGATGTCAATTCCCAGCGGCGGATACCGGAAGGCCCGTTCGAAAGCAGAGATTTCGAACGGCCTGATTTCCCGCCCCATGATCGCCAAGTCGGCCGTACCGGCGTACAACGCACCGATCGCTGAAGCAGTACCGTACATTCGGTTTTCGAATTGGATTCCTGGGTGATGTTTGCGGAATCTTTCTTCCCAGGACCTTACGAGTTTCCCCATGAAGTCCGTGTCCGGGCTACCATGCCCCCAAAGCCGCAGCGTGCCGCTGACGCTTTGCTCGGACTGATACATCGGCAGCGATTCGACGTTCTGTGTGCGGCCGGGCGTGGCCGCGCAGAGCGTCATCAGCAGCGCCGGTAGGAACCTCCGTTGCGCAGGCGTGGCATCCAGGATCACCCGCATTTCCCGCGCCCTAGAAGGTGAACTTCAGCGCAAACTGCATCTGGCGCGAAGTTGTTGAAGTGGCGTTGAGCCGGCCCGCGGTCTGGATGGGCGCAAGGTTTTGATTGAAGAGTTGCGCAGTCGTTCTATCCGGCACGGCAAAATTCGTGTGATTGAATACGTTGAAAAACTCGGCCCGGAACTGCATGGCCAGTCTCTCGGTGAGTTTGTTGTTCTTAATCAAGGACAGATCAAAGTTACGGATGCCGGGCCCGATGACGCCGTTGCGGCCGCTTTTGCCCAGCCGAGTCGGAACCGACGGCACGACAAAGCAGGCGGTTTTGATGTAACTGAGCTGATTCCCGGGATTGACGGGATGGGAGCAACCCGGTGAATTGACTCGATCCGGGAAATCGAAGGGGTTTGCGTTTTTCATCCCAAGCGGGTCGCCGCCGATCGTGGGCGTGAACGGCAATCCCGATGCCACGCGGAAAATGCCTCCTAACTGCCACCCGTTCGTAGCCCCTTTGAGCACGGCTTGCGTTGTGCGCGGATGCGGAATCTCCCAGAGGTAGTTGAATACAAAATTGTTCCGCACGTCGAAATCGGACAGCCCACGCATGATGTGCGGAAAGGCTAAGAGAGAGCCTTGAATCGAATTCGTGAACGTGCCGCCGGCGATGGAATTCGAGTTGTTATCAATACTTTTAGACAATGTATACGAGAATCCGAACCTCAGACCCTTTTGCTGCCGTGTCAATCCCACATTCAGTCCGTGGTAAGTGTTTGAGGCTTCCCAAGCGAGAGCGTTGATGACGCCGACGCTGGGATTCAATACTTTGCCGCTACCGCTGGGCGTGGGCCACAATAAGCCTTGCGCTGTGACGGTTGGCAGCACGACGTTCGCATCGTTCGTCCGATACGGCTGATGCACACCGGTCTCTCCGACATAGCCGACCAGCAGCACGATGCTTGCCGGGAGCTGGCGCTGCACGTTCAGATTCCACTGTTCGACATAGGAGCGGCGAGGATTCGACTCCACATTGGCGTAACGCAGAGTGTTGGAAGTCAGGCGTGGAAAGCCTCCAGCCGGGAACGATCCTCGGAAGGCTGTCAGTTGGACGCTGCCGGCTTGCGAAAACGGATTCGTGTTGACGACAAGAAGCTCGTAGAGATACGTCAACGGTAGCGTGTCGTAGATACCGAAAGCGCCGCGTACCGCAGTCTTGCCATCCTTGAATGGATCCCAGGCAAACCCCAGCCGCGGTGAGAAATTCCTAAGCGTCGGATTCTGAAACAAGGGCGACCCTAGTTGTGGCTGCGACGAGGTAATGTTCGTCAGATTGCTCAAACGGTTGAACTTCTCCGTCGGAACAGTCGCCATCTCGTAACGCAACCCCAAGTTCAGCGTCAAGTTCTTCCGGAATCGGTAGTCATCCTGGACGTATGCGCCTACGACGGTCTGCCGTAGGTAGATGGTTGGATTTGTTCCCGGCAGCGTGGCGTTAAAGGTCGAGGGCCGGTTTGTCAGAAAATTCTGCAGAGAGCCAAAGGTATAGCGACCGATGGGATCGCCGATAGCAAATTCATTCGACTGGATGCGTTCCACAGCCGCGCCGAACTTTAGGGAATGCGCCTGTCTGGTGTATAGCAGATCGTCGTAGGCCTGGTAGCTGCCGTAGTGATAATCCGTCTCTCCGATGCCGCCAACCCCGCCATTGAAAAGGGTGAGGCCGCTAATCTGGATGCTCCCTACAGGGTTGTTCGGTAGAAAACCGAGAGAGGTGTCTGTCGCCAAGGAGTTGACTGCGCCGAGGTTCAGAGGCGCGCTGACGACCACGCGATTGTAGCCAATACGGGCGATGTTCAGCAGGTTTGGCCTGAAGATGTGTGTCTCCTCGATGGAGTAAGTCTTACGGTCCGCTTTCTGTCCGATGAGCACGAAGTCAAAACCGTCGGGGCCCGTGGTCTTCGACGAGTCAACGAAAAAAGTGCCGTTCAAGAGGTCCTTGTCTGAAAACTGGTGATCGATCCTCCCGGTAACCAGGTTCTCGGTGGTAATGGCTTGCGAGGCGAAGGAGTGCGTACCCAGGTCTCCCGCCTCCGTTCCTGGGTCGGGAAGCGGGAAGATTGCCAGATAGGGCTGGACTTTCGGATCGACCGTAACTTTGCCGCTGACAAGCTGGCCAGTGCGCGCTGCGCGCGACGGCACGGTGATTACCGTCGTCGTGCCTAGATTCTGACGAAGCCCTTCGTAGTCCACAAAGAAAAACGTCTTGTGGTAAATCGGCCCGCCCAGCGAGCCTCCGAATTGATTGCGTTTGAACGGTGGAATTTTGGCTGCATCAAAAAAATTCCGAGCATCCAATGCGCTGTTGCGAAGAAACTCGTACGCCGAGCCATGAAATTGGCTCTCACCCGAGCGAGTCACGGCGTTGATGACTCCACCAGAGGTTCTCCCATAATCCGCCGAGGCATTTCCGGTAACGACAGAAAACTCTTGAATCGCATCCACCCCGAGTGCCGCTCCGATCACGTTACCCGGACCGCTTCCCGAATAGTCATTGATGGTGACCCCATCGAGACGGTAATTGTTCTGTTGCGGGCGATTACCGCCGATTGTCATTTGCGTCCCAAATCCACGGTTCCCACGAGCGTTTCCCCCAACCGCCACGGCAGATTGCGCTTCGATGGTGTGAACGCCAGGCTCCAGAGCTGCTAGCAATGTCCAGTCCCGGCCGTTGAGGGGCAAGTCGCGCACGATCTGCCCGGCTACCACGTTGCTCAAGGTCGCTGTGGTAGTCGTGAGCTGGCTCACGTCACCGGTCACTTCTACCTTCTCGCTAGCGTCCCCAACTCTCAGTTGAACGTTGACGACCACCTCCTGCCCCACTTCCAAGAGGACGTCTCTCTCAACTGCGCTAGCGAAGCCGGGAGCGGACACGGTCACCTCGTAGTGCCCGGGCATAAGGTTAGGTGCGCTATAGAAGCCGAGGTCGTTGGTGGCTAGCGTCCGCGCCTCGCCCTTGGCCACACTTAGGACGCTCACGGTGGCCCCAGCAATTGCCGCCGCAGCACTGTCCGTTACGGTGCCGCTGATTGTTCCACCGGTTCCCTGGGCCCGTGCGGACGAACAAAACCCGAAGAAAACCACCATTACGCCCGCCACTAAGGAGCTTTGCTTCTTCATATACACCCCTTTGGCGAAAATGCTGTGCACCGCTTGGTGCGCCTACCCCTGATGAATAGGCCCGCACGATAGGACAAGGAAGATTAATTCTCTATGAAAGCCCTTGTGGGGAAGATTTGGCTATGAGCCGGAGCACCAGGATCATTGATTGGGCGCCAGAGTAGATGATAGGAAAAATCTTGCGGCGAGAAGGATGGCTTTACTTCCGCTTCGCAGCGTCGTGGTGTCGCCTACAACATTGCAACCACGCCGGGTCATCAGCGATTCGACCCTGTTAATCGCATTAATTAAGGGCCGCAGCGCCTACGCTACCAATCTCTCTGGCTCGTTGGTTTCTTCTAGGGTCTGGCTCGAGAGGTGCTCCCGCATCTTGTCCATATCCAGTTCCTTACACCAACTGGCTACTACGATCGTGGCGACACCGTTGCCGACCAAGTTGGTGAGCGCTCTCGCCTCGGACATGAAGCGATCGACACCCAGGATTAGCGCTACTCCCGCCACCGGCACATGACCAACGGCCGAAAGCGTCGCCGCCAAGACGATGAAGCCGCTGCCAGTGACGCCCGCCGCTCCCTTGGAGGTCAAGAGCAATACACCCAATAAGATCAGTTGGTGGGTTAGATCCAAAGGAGTGTTGGTGGCCTGAGCAATGAAGACGGACGCCATCGTCAAGTAGATGGCGGTGCCATCCAGATTGAAGGAATATCCCGTGGGAACCACGAGCCCGACTACAGACTTGTGTGCACCCAGCGTTTCGAGTTTCGCGATCATGCGCGGCAAGGCTGCCTCCGAAGAAGACGTCCCCAGAACGATGAGAAGCTCCTCCTTGATGTACTTGAGGAACCGCCAGACGCTGAAGCCGTGCAACTTGGCAATGGTCCCGATCACCACAAAGACAAATACAATGCAGGTCGCATAGAAACAAGCCATCAGCTTGCCCAGCGATGCCAACGTGCCGACTCCGTATTTTCCAACGGTGAATGCCATCGAGCCGAATGCTCCGATGGGCGCGAGTTTCATGATGTAGCCGACTATGGTGAATAGGATGTGCGACAACCCATGGACGAAGTCAAAGACTGCTGTTCCCTTTTTCCCACAGGCGTGCAGGGCAAAGCCGAAGAGGATTGCGAACAGCAACACTTGGAGGATATCGCCTTTGGCAAACGCATCCACCACGTTCGTGGGAATTACGTTGAGGAGAAAGTCAATCGTGCTCTGCATATGACCCGCTCCCGTGTAATTCCCAATTGCGTTGGCATCCAGCGTTGCCGGATCAACATTCATGCCCGCGCCGGGACGGAATACATTCACGATGACCAGGCCAACGAGCAGGGCCAGTGTGCTGACCACTTCAAAATAAAGCACCGCCAGGCCGCCCGTCTTTCCCACGGCCTTCATATTTTCCATGCTGGCGATTCCGATGACTACTGTGCAGAAGATAATCGGTGTGATCATCATTCTGATCAGTTTGATGAAGCCATCTCCTAGCGGCTTCATCGCCGCCCCGCAACGGGATAGAAATATCCCACTAGGACGCCGATCACGATCGCCGCCAGCACTTGAAAATAGAGCAACTTGTAAAACTTCCTCTGAACCACTTATTGCCTCAGCGCTTCCGCTTTTTGCGCAAAATAGTGTTCGCTAGATGAACAGAGGATGAACTGCAAAGCGCATCGCTCTCGAACGTTCCGGCAGACAGGCGCCGAGTAAGACCCGGCTTACTGGATCAAACAATTCGCAATATCGGACGGTGCGATGCCGATGACTTGCTAAGTTCGGGAAGCCCAAGACCGACGTGAAGACAATCCCGTCCCGCCGCCCAGGTCGACGACAAGATTGGAACGGTTGCTCTTTCCAGTGGGGACAAAAGCTCGAGCAGGACCTTGGGCGGATTCCGCCCTATACTTCTCTTAAATCTCCGCGTAGGCCTTTTCCGGTGAATCGTTGGATGGGCGAAGCAAATTCCGATTCTTGAAGATTCTCGGAATGGACGGTCTACGGTACCCTGCAGGCTACTCTTGGCAGCTCAGCCCAGCTCAGCGGTTTTCGTTCCCTTGGCACTTATCAGAGGCTTACTTCTCTATCGTCAATACGACGAATGGTCCTGGCACGTACGCCACTGGCCCAATCGGTTTCGGTGGCGCGGTCGCGTTCAGCGGTACGTTTTCCACTGTCGCCGTGAAAAGCTTTCCTGTTTTCGGATCGAGCGCGAGCGTCTTCGCTCCACGCATCGTCTTCACTTTGTCCACAATGCTGTAGGCATCCGCCGAGTCCTGGTGCACGATCGTCAGAACTCCATCCCCCGTCGACGCGAAGATCAACGCATTCGCCGCGTCGAAAATGGTGGCGTCGACATGCTCGCCGATCGGCAGCGAGGCAACCACCTTCGCCGCGTCGGGATCGACAATGGCCAGGACGCGATTCTTGCAGCCGATAAACAAGCGGCGCTTGTTCGAGTCCAAGGCCATGCTGGCTGGCGCCTCGCAGCCCGCTATCGGTGTCGTCTTCGTCACTTTGCGCCCCTGGATGTCCACTGTGACGAACGCATTTTTGTCCTCAAGATTCACCCACAGCGTACCTTTGCCGTCGGCCGCCGAGTATTCAGGCGCTCCGCCAAGCGGCACGGTCCCCACAACCTTCCCCGCCTTCGGGTCGATGATCGTCAGATCGTCGCTCTCGCCATTCGAAACGAATACCCGGTCCGTGCCTGGATCATACGTGATGGCGTCTGGCTTTTTGCCGGCCTTGATCTCACCGACGTGCGCAAGCGTCTTTAAATCGATGATGCTGACACTGTCCGCCTTTCCATTGCTGGTAAAGCCCTTATCAATGGACGGTACCAGCGCAATACCGTGAACTCCCGGCGTGGCTGTTATCTGCCCAACCGATTTGCCGCTATCACCATCGAGCACTTCGATCTTCATGTAGTGTGTGACGAAGACCCGCCGCGTGGCGGCGTCGAACGTGATGTAGTCCCATCCCGCATCGCCTCCCAGCGTGTATTTGTGTACCAAGCGGTAGCCAGTCTTTGAGCTTTCGCTAGTTTGGGGAGTACCCGCAGTCGCCGAGCTGGGGGAGATCTGCGTACCGCAGGCCGCGGCGAACGTCATCCCAGACAGCAAGAGCTGCCTCGAATTCATCATGAAGCGCACGAGCATTTACCTCCTCTAGTTTCAAAGAAGGAGGAAGCTACCATCGGAAAGTTAAATTGAACATGAACGGTGGCCGGGTGCCGCGGCGGTGGCACCTCCCCGAAACTGACGAAAGAGACGTATCTCGGTCAGCCTCCGCAATCCGCCTATTCAGAACACAAGATGGAGCAACTTTGGTCGCCAGGCTAACGGTGGGAGTCCGCAAAGGAACTGGAAAGAACGTATCCCTCTCCTCTTCGAGTATGGAGAAGATGCTTCTTAAACCCCTGGTCTACCTTCTTCCGCAGCCGATTCATATAGACATCCACCACGTTCGAGGAAGGCGCAAGGTGGCCGTCCCAGACGCGCTCGGCAATCGCGTCGCGGTCCAGCACCTCTCCCGGATGTAGCATAAGGAGCTCGAGAAAGTCGTACTCCTTAGCAGTCAGCCGGATGAGCGGGCCTCCTCGGCATGCCGTGTGATCAAGAGTGTTCAAAGTCAGATCTTCTACCTGGATGGTGGGAGGCAAGCCCTTCGACGGTTCTGCTCGTCTCAGCAGTGCACGCAGCCGCGCCAGAAGGACAGGAAACTCGAACGGCTTTGTAAGGTAGTCGTCGGCGCCGCAATTCAAGCCGCAGATGACATCTTCAGAATCATCCATCGCGGTCAGAAGGAGAATCGGAGCACTAAATGACCTGCCCCGCAGTTCGCGGCAAATCGAGAACCCGTCCTTGATAGGAAGGCGGACGTCCAAAACCGCCAAATCGTAGCTGTTCACTTCCGCATCGTACAGCGCCTGCTCCCCGTCGCAAGCTACGTCCACGGCATAGCTATGCTCCCGCAGCCCCCTCGCAATGAACGAAGAGACTTGGGGATCATCTTCGACTAAGAGAAGCCTCATTACAGCGCATATCTATCATGAACAGGCCGTTTCAAGCACTAAGAATAAGGAAAGCAGATGGACGCTATCTTATTTCTAATTTTAAATGCTGATAAGTTCTCTTTTTTCTATCCGCTGACGCCAGTCTGTGTTCACCGCTGGCGACGCCTCCGTCGGAACGAAGGTACACGGACCAACGCGGGAACGAGAAGCCTTTCCATAGTTATAGCGGCAGGGAGACGGCAAAAGTGCTGCCCCGATCAGGCTCACTTTCGACTTCGATGGAGCCCTGGTGGGATTCCGCCGCCAATTTCACAATCGACAATCCCAGGCCGCTTCCGCCATTAGGTCGCATGCGCGAATCCTGCACCCGGTAGAATCGATCGAACACCCGCCCTAGAGACTCCCGCGGAATTCCTATGCCAGTATCGGCAACCACCAGGTGTGCACGAAATGCCTCAGACTGTAGCTTTACGGACACCGAACCGCCATCCGGCGTATAGCGGATGGCGTTTTCAACCAGGTTGACGACCATTCTCTTCAGGAGTTCTTCGTTTCCCAGAATCAGGACATCTTCGCCGGATTCGCAGCTGAGATGAATGTGCTTGGGTGCCGCCAGCGCTTGTGCCGCCTGGCAACATTCCTCGACAAGATCGTTCAAGTACAGCTCCTCTTTCCTCAGGTTTTGTTCCCCGGCATCCGCGTGCGCAAGGGCCAACATGTCTCTCACGATTCGGGCCATGCGCTTCGCCTGGTCCGAAATGATGCCGAGCGATTTTCTGTATTCTGCCGCCGTGTGATCGTGGCCCAGCGATACTTCCGCTTCGCCGTGGATGATGGTGAGTGGCGTTCGCAGTTCATGCGAGGCATCCGCCATAAATTCCCTCATGACGCCAAAGGACTTGTCCAATCTCGACAGCAGAGCGTTGAAGACTCCCGCTAATCGCCCCAACTCGTCTTCAGGATTGGTCACCTTCAAGCGCTCGTTCAAGTTTCTCGCGTTGATTTGCTCGGCCTGGTCGGAGATAGCGACGATCGGTCGCAAGCTCTTTTGCGCCATTAGGAATCCGCCGGCGGCCGCCAGGATGAGCGCCACGGGCAATCCAACGATGATGCCGTTCCGCACCTGCCCAATCTCGCTCTCCAGCTTGTCCAAGGGTTCAAACACGGCAATCGCATAGTGGACGCCCCTCAATTGAAAAGGCATCACCACGAGGCGTCTGTTGGCCTTGGAGTCGGTAACGTATGCCGGCTTCCCCTGGCTGAGCGCAGCTTCCAAGGCCTTCGTTGACTCCACAGCCGCAGTCACATCCTGGTCGTTCGAAGCAAGCAGCTGACCGTCCCGAAAAATCGCCGCACTCTCCCGGCCCTCCCTCAATTTCTTGACCGTTTCCCGCGCTCCTCCCTCCGCGTTTTTTAGTTCAACAAATTCGGTGAAATAGCTCACCATTCCTTGCTCTGACCGCAGAACCGCTGCGTCGAACCGTTTGCGCATGTCACGCGAAACGATCGAATAGATGTACACACTGAAAGCGATCAGCAAGACGCCGAAGACGGACAGATACCACAGGGTAAGGCGCACTCGAATACTACTGAGCATAGGAGAAGTCGGAAACATCCGCCGACACCATGTAGCCTTCGCTTCGGCGCGTGTGGATCAGCGGCCGCTCGAAGCCGTGATCGATCTTCTTTCGCAGCCGCTTTACGTAAGCATCAATACTGTTGGAGAGTGGATCGAAATTCTCATCCCAGACATGCTCAGCGATCTGGGCCCGTCCCAGAATCTGCCCTGGGTGGAGCATAAGCAATTCAAGCAGCGCATATTCCTTCGCTGTCAAGCGTATCGCCCGGCCGCCTCGTGTGGCCGTTTGATCGAGGGTGTTGAGCGAGAGATCGGCAACCTGCAGCACGTTTTGGCGAAGCTTCTTGCTTCTTCTCAGCAGGGCGCGCATGCGTGCGATCAAAACTTCGAAATCAAATGGTTTAGGCAGGTAATCATCCGCGCCGCTATTGAGCCCATTCACCACGTCGGTAGCGCTGTCCAGCGCCGTCAACATCAGAATCGGAACGCGGACTTCCCGCTGCCGCAGCTCTCGGCATATCGTGAGGCCGTCCTTTCTCGGTAAGCGCAGGTCCAGAATGATGAGATCGTACTCGTTGGACGTGAGCTGAAGCACTGCTTGTTCGCCGTCAGCCGCTACGTGCACCTCAAAGCCGTTGTCGCGCAGTCCGCGGGAGATAAAACTAGCCATGAGCGGCTCGTCCTCGACGACGAATACCTTCATACGGGATGCCATCCTACCCCCGAAATTTGGCGAACAAAAGAGAGCGCAACATTTCTCTCGGTTTTCACGCCAAACCCGGGCCGATGAGCTCGCGCGAAGCTGCCGTTAGGGAGATGACTTCTGCTCTAAAGATCGCGTTATCCAGCATCCCCTGCAGCAACATTCTAACGCTAACAAGATTAACGGAACATGAACTACACGGCGGACACCGGAGCACTCGCAGGTGTGCCAATCAGCGCGATCATCTTCACGCAAGTTCTGGCACCCCTCGTTTTGACGGGGCGTCAGAATCAGCAACCAGCATCGCGGCGCGCGCCGGTAGCACAAACATTAATCTCAACGCGAGTGCGGGCCTATTGCGCCGCAACTTGCCCTTCAAGTTGCTTCAGGCGAGCCAGCAGGCTATCGAGTTCCTTCGAGAGCTCGGCAAATACTTGGTTGGCCTGATCGGT
>Ga0070698_100000543_pt1 | contig 40304 bp, 50 predicted proteins | sample KBSK1502metaG_FD_65477 | JGI IMG/M metagenome (GOLD analysis project Ga0070698, IMG submission 65477) | Corn, switchgrass and miscanthus rhizosphere microbial communities from Kellogg Biological Station, Michigan, USA - KBS K1-50-2 metaG | ecosystem: Host-associated > Plants > Roots >...
CCGGAAAAACGTTGGCTGGGCGAATCGTAGGGAATATGGGTGAGCAATAGGGGCGGAGAGGATCGAACTCTCGACACCCTGCTTAAAAGGGAGGTGCCCTACCCCAGCGGCCATTTGAGGCCGGTTTTGTATTTGGCTGCAGTCGTTTCGTGCGCGACCCTGCTGCACCACGGCACCTGCTTGCAAAACTGCTTTTCCTCTTAGGCAAAGCCTGCTGTTGCCAGCGCGGACCTTGTTTGCTACTATGCAGCACTGGCTAGGGCGCCCGGCCCTGGCGGGGTCACACACCAGCACCACCGACCCCCAGCCCGGAAGAGAGCTACACCGGAGGTAGACCGCTATGCTCTCGACCGGCCGACCGACAACTGCGCGCACCGGAGCGCGTCCATGAGGCAGCCACTCAACGGTGAGCGCCTGCGCGTGGAAATCATGAAGCGCGGTCTCGATCAGCTGCGGTTTGCCCAGCCTGCTTCAAGACGCGTTCTTCCCGCTCGAGAACTACCTGGCGATCAAGCTCGCGATCCGGCTCGCGCGAATCCAGAACACCCACTTCACCAATGGTTCCGGGACAGCCCAGCCGAACGGTGTCATCACCGCCGCGACGCTGGGCAAGACCGGGCTGACCGGGCAGACGACCACCGTCATTTACGACGACCTGATCGACCTGATTCACTCGGTCGATCCCGCGTACCGAGTCGGCACGCCGGGTGTGCCGCGTCAGCTTTACGTCGGCAACGGGGTGCCGACGCCCAACCCCGTTTTCATGATGCACGACAGCTCGCTGAAAGTGATTCGTAAGCTCAAAGATTCACAAGGGCACCCCCTGTGGGCACCGCCGGGAATGGTTTACCCCGGCTTCAGCGGCCAAGCGCCCGACACGATCCTTGGCTACCCCTACGTCGTCAACAACGACATGCCGGTGATGGCTGCGAACGCCAAGAGCATCCTCTTCGGCGATTTCAGCAACTACTTCATCCGCGACGCGCTCGACGTGCGGCTGATCCGGCTCGATGAGCGCTATGCCGACACCCTGGAGGTCGGGTTCATCGCCTTCATGCGAAGCGACGGCAACCTGATCAACGCCGGCACCAACCCGATCAAGTACTACGCCAACAGCGCCACCTAGCGTTCTTTCTTCGGCGGCCGCCGTTCCTTGCGGGCGGCGGCCTGTCCTCTACCTAATGACGAACTGCGAGAGCTCTCGATGCTTAAAAGGGAATGTCTTCCGGGTCGACATCAGGAGTCTCTTCGGGCATGGAAGCTATTAACCGCCCCGTCCAGCGGTCCAACCCCTCGGAGGTTGTAGCTGTCCTTAGATTCTCGACCTCGGTGCGCGAAATGCGCCCATCCTTAGCAAGGTCGTTGATGAGCTTGCTGAAAGCCCGGATGTCATCTGACTTCGGAGTCCGTTGCGTTGGCATTCGTCGGACGATCAATCTGATCTCCTCTACGGTCTCTTTGACTGACGCAATCTCAGTGGCCACAGGATTCGCAGGCGCAAATCCTCAAGGCTCCGTACGCCAGCAACGTCCGTAATGAGGGAGCGCGGTGTGTAGTCTATGGCCAGCACTACAGTCAGGGCCTGTCGCAAGAGTTGCTGGGCAGCCGTTCCTTGCTCAAACGTAATCGGACCCTCACGACCGCCAAGCGGAATCGTGCGCTCGTTCTGTGTATCGAAGGGCAACGTTTCAGGATCGTCCACGAGCAAGACCAGCCGCTTCCCGAACGCCTGGGCGAACGCCAGCTCGTAGTACACATTCGCGTTCTGGCCGGTCAGGTCGGCTACCACCACCCGAGCGTCCAAAATGGATCGCAGAATCTGAGCGGTAACCTGCCCAGGCGTCGGGTCACGATCCGAGCGGACAACGGCTAAGTTGAACTCCTTCGCGATGGGAGTGATCAGGCTATCGCACACGACGTTGGCCCGCTTCCTCGTGTCAGAATCTTGTGGACCGATCTGCGAGATCAGGAATAGGGTGTCCTGCTTCTTTCCGACTGCGGCCGGGATCGCAGTTGCGACGGCCGGTTTTCGTGACGATCTCGACACTGCCACCCAAGGACCCCCTACCAGCGTGGGGAACGGCCCCGCTGCTTTACCGACAATAACTGATCTGCTCACGGCCGCCCTGGACGGTCACTGCCCGCAAGCTGGGACGCTGGAGCCAGGCGACCCCTACGAAGTGCCGCTGGCGCAGGCGCAGGTGTGGGCGGAGCACGGGGTCGCAGAAATCGTCAACACGAACCGGCGCGGGAAGCCTTCCGAAACCGGCAAAGTTTAGGAAGCTGCGGCGGGGGGCGAAAGTGCGGCGCCCAACACGCGATGTGCAGCGACCTTCATACGAGCGACCTCGTTCAGGCCAACTGGCGCCTGGGCCCGCTGGGAATGCGCGACGTCGGCGGCGTCGCGCAGGTCGTAGAGGAGCTGGAGCTCCTGATCGATATAAGCCTCCGGCAAGCCGAGCCTCGCGCAGCGGCGCCGAAAGGCCCGGCTGGTGGGTTCTGCGCCGAGGACCGTCTCGACAGCCTTCCAGTAGTTCAGGTACATTTCTGGAGCCAAGAGGGCGAAAGCAGTGCCGAGGGGGCGGACGGGCGAAACGCGGTCGGTCGCAACCACTGGTTCCAATGCGAGCCCCTTCGCGAAGTACAGCACGGCCGTGGAGAGCCTCGAGTCTTGAGCGGCCCTCTCAAGGTGATCGGGCAGCGCGTGAAGCGCTTCGCGCACCCGGGGGAGATTGTAGAACCCGACATACTCAATGGCCTCCATTCGGAATCGCACGTGCGCGCCAGCGTCATCCGTGGCTTGGATCAATGCCACCGACATCAGCTGCCCAAGCCCGAACGAAACCATCGGCAGGAGCCGGTTGAGCAGATCCGTGACCGGTTGAATCGCAGCCTCCGGTGACTCAGCGTCAAGCGCGATCCTCAGCACATCATCTTGGAAGGAAACGGATGCCCCGGCGACGGTGACCTCAACGTCGATCTCATCCTCAAGAGTGCGCAACACCGACTCCGTCCCAGGAGTGAGCAAGTTGCCCGTTCGCGAATCCATCACCGCGCCGATGTACTCCGGCCCATCAGCTGGTAAGACCACCTTCCCAGGTTCTGACAAACCAAATATCCACCGCGGTGAGACGCGAAACCAGTAGTGATACCGCGGCATGGTCAGGGCCTCTGCAAAGGGGCAGTTGGGCCACCAGGCTCGGCCGGCGGTGGCAGGGCATCGAACCCCAAATCCAGACGAGCGGCATTAAGGAAGGCATCGTAGAGGTCAAAGAACTTGTTCGTCACTAGTCGCCAATCTTCCTCGGAGACCTTTGGGTCAGCCTGGGCGGCATTCGACATCGTCTGGAGTGCGTGCAGAGCGAGAGCATTCACGCGGCCCTGAACCTCGCCGGAGCCCAGCAGGTTGACCCGGCTCGCCGCACGGTCGAGCAAGTGGCTCTTCTCTTCAAAAGCCTGCGGTATAGTTTCGAACTTCGCCCGCATATGATCGCCAAAAATAAGGTCCACCACAGGCCGCGCCGCCACCTGCAGGTCGCTGGCTGCCTTACGGTAGTCGTCTCCGGCCTGGATCAGCTCTGCATAGGCGTCTCGCCGCTGGTCCCGCCGCCAGTTCGCATCCGCCTTCCTCGATGTCCGCCATGAAGTGAGGAACTGCAGCAGGTTGGCGGCCAAGACCGCACCGGCCCCAATGAGTGCTCCGAGAAGAATGTCAGACATTCGGATTCCCGACCGCGCGGCGCCCGGCAGAGCGGGTTGTTTTTTGCCCCGTCCTTAGGTGAGCGGCTTCTCCGGCCAGCTGTATCCGCACACGAGGCAATGTCGATGCATGTGCTCGCCTTCAAAAGTGCAGGCTGCGCTCCCTGTTGACGGTCCAGTGTGGTAATTCACATTCAACATGCCCGACAAACCGTTACCGCACTTCGGACAGGGGCGCTCCGGGTCGTAGCGCTCATACTCGGCCATCTTTGGCACCTCCCTGACGCTATTGTCGGTGATCGGACGTCACGATCCAGGTGGCCAGCGCCGCGCCCGACCCGGTGCTGACCCACCTGGCGGGCGCCTGGTGGCCGTGGGCGTTAACGGTAGGCCGCGCCCGGCAGCGTTAGCGCGGTTTCATAAGCCGTATCGTCGCGCTCCCAGCGTTGCTGCGAGAAGCGAAGGAAGGATGCCCCCGCCGCGACGATGACGATGAACGCGGCTATCAACTGGCCATGTGCAGCGAATCGCACGGCCGCGACACCGAGGACGACGGTGAGGGCGCGGAAGAATTTGGAATCGGCGTCGATCCGAGCGATCGACGCGGCGCTGGCGGGATCCCTCGTTCCCACATACGCGCGTGCCCACGGGTAGGTATCCGTCACCTCTGCATGGTCGCCCATCATCGCCCCGACGCGCGTTCGCAATAGCTCCTTCGACTCGTGCTTCTTCTTGCCCTCTTTGTAGGGCACGTACGTGATGCCATAGAGGGGGTCCAGCAGCCAACTGCCCAGCGCATAGAGAACCTGCCCCAGCAGAAAGGCGGCGACCGCGAAGGCAACCCACCGCCCGCCAGAATCGAGGGCAGGCAGCGCCCCGCCTATCCAGTTGAGGTCGGAGACGAGATAAGCCAGCACGGCGCCTGGCACGAGGATCGCAAAGAAGTCGACGACGGTTAGGAAGAAGTCGCTCGCTTTGGGCATTGCAGCCTTACGCCCGGTCTTCGGTGAACAGCAACTTCTCCATAGCTGCGTAGCTGTCGCTCGGCGAGAGGTGGGCGTATACGTTCTGGATCATCACCAGTGAGCGGTGACCAAGGATGTTGGCCAGCTGGATCGGGTTCATGCCCTCCGCCAGGGCGCGCGTCGCAAACGAGTGGCGCAATAGGTGCGGATAGACGCGCTTGCCGAGCTGGACCTTCTGCGCCAGGGTGCGGATCAACTGGTGGACGCCGCGCGTCGTCAGCGCTTCGTAGCCGGAGGAGCCGCGCCGGCGCGACGCTAGGAACAGGTGATCGCTGAGGCTGTCCTTCGGGCGGCCGTGCTGCATGAACCGCTCAACGCGGTGCTGTAGGCCGGGGATGGCGACGAGGCGATCGCTTTCACCCTTGCCGCGCACGTGCAGGTAGGCCTGGCGACCGCGCATCACGACATCGGTAGTGCGCAGCCCGACCAGCTCGCCGAGGCGCAGGCCGGTGTCGGCGAGCAGGCGCACGATCAGCTTGTCGCGTTCGGTCTGGGCCGCATCCTCGAGCGCCTGAATCTCCTGTTTGGAGAGCACGTCGACCAACCGTCGTGGCAGCTTCGGCGTCTGGGCTTTCAAGGTCGCCTCGACGTCGCCGCGTTGGTGCAGCCACCCGAGGAAGTGATTGACCGCCCGCACGTAGGAGTCCACGGAATGCTTCGACAGCGGGCCCCGCGTGCCACCTTCGGTCAACAGGTGGGACGTCAACCGATCGAGCAGCTTCGGCGTCAGCTGGCTCGGTTCATTGATGCGCTGCGCGGCGCAGAAGGGCAAGAACACCGAGCGCAGCGGATAACCGTAACCCTCGTTCACGGTCTTCGGTGAGAGGCCGCGGGCGCGGCATGAGGTCAGGTACTCGTCAACCAGGCTGGCGATGGCGGGGTCGGTGCGTGGCTTCACGACGGTCAGCTTGCGGGGCATAGGCGGGCCTCCTGGTGTGTTGGCTCGGTGGGCAGCTTACAGCACAATACTACACAAACCTGCTGTACCACAGCACCTGCTTGTGCAAGTTGAGGTTTTACTGGCGCCGCACTTGCTGTTGAAGCAGGTGCTGCTGTTGTATTTGCTAGTGGGGTGGAATAGGGGCGGAGAGGATCGAACTCTCGACACCCTGCTTAAAAGGCAGGTGCTCTACCACTGAGCTACACCCCCGCGCACGATTATAGGTAGGGGTCTTGGCTCAGCCGCCGTCCTTCCCTAGAACTTGTTGAGCAGGTTGAAGACCGGGGAATATGCCTGGGTCAGCGCCTGCCAGGAGAGCCAGGCGATGGCGAGCAGAATCCCGATGATCAGCACCGCTTCCACCATCTCGAGCCAATGGTGGAGATGGCGTGCCATAAAACCAATCCTCCTGATCCTGAGCCTAGGCCTATCGGCCCAGTCCGTCAATGGCTGAAATGCCCAACCTTGCCTGCTACACTCGACCACCAATGCCGAGCAGTCGGGACGATGCCTGGGCGACGCTCAACGAGTTCACCAAGAACCCGAGCCTGATCAAGCACGCCCTCGGGGTCGAATCGGCGATGCGCGCCTACGCCCCGAAGTACGGCGGCAACCCAGACACCTGGGGAGTCGTCGGCCTCCTCCATGACTACGATTACGAGCGCTACCCGGAGGTCGGCGAGCATGCCATAAAGGGCGCGGCGATCCTGAAAGAACGGGGCTGGCCGGAGGAGATCCGGTACGCGGTCCTGTCGCATGCCGACTACGCCAACGCCCCGCGAACGACGCCGATGCAGAAGGTCCTTTACGCCGTCGATGAGCTGGTCGGGTTCGTGGCCGCCGTGGCGCTCGTCCGGCCGACCAAGTCGGTCGCAGAGGTCGACGTCGCCGCGGTCAAGAAGAAGTTCAAGGACAAGGCCTTCGCCCGGGCCGTCCATCGGGAGCAGATCTTCACCGGCGCGGAGCAGCTCGGGGTCGACCTCGACGCGCACATCCAGGTGGTCATCGACGCGATGAAGGGGAACGCGGCTCCGCTCGGGCTGGCCGGAACTGCGGCCTAGCCGGTCAGGCGGCGATCAGCCGCCCGTCCCGCATCTGCAGCACCCGATCCGCGCCGGTCAGCATGGCCGGATCGTGGGTCACGACCAGCAGGCTTCCCCCGCCGCTGCGGCGGTAGTCGGCCAGCAGGTTGACGACCTCGTGGCCGGTCGCCTGGTCGAGGGAGGCGGTGGGCTCGTCGGCGAAGACAACCGCCGGCCGATGGACCAGCGCCCTGGCGACCGCCACGCGCTGCCGTTCGCCGATCGACAACTGATAGGGCCGCTTCTGCAGCTTGTCGCCAAGGCCGACCCGGCGAAGTAGTGCGAGCGCGTAGGCGGCCACGTCGTGGTTTCGCTTGACGGCCCCGACCATGACGTTCTCGAAGGCACTCAAGTAGTTGACGAGGAAGTGTTGCTGAAAAACGAACCCGAAACGCTCGCGGCGGAGCCGCATCAGGCCGGCCCCCGACAGGCTGGCGTAGTCCCGGTCCTCGAAGCTCACCGCTCCTCGGCTCGGACGCTTAAGCCCGGAGAGTAAATACATCAACGAGCTCTTTCCGGATCCGGAGGGGCCGACCAGCCCGACGAAGCTGCCGCGTTCGACCGACAGGGTGACGGTGTCGACGGCGTGGGCGACAGTGCCTCCAGAGCGATAGTCGAGGGCGAGATCCTGGGCGTTGAGCATCAGTCTCTCCGCTCGATAATCGAGATGGGATCGAGACGCAAAAGCTGCCAGCCGACGGTGCCCATCCCGAAGAGGAAGACCATCAGTGGAATCGGCAGCGTGTGCAACGCCAGGACGTTCCAGTCGAAGACGTTCATGAGCAAGCCATGGGGAACCATGAAGATGAGGTTGAACCAGCTCAAGACGGCCACCGCGATGCCGACGCCGAGGAGCCAGGCTGCGAGCGTGACCCCGAAGGACTCGAGCGCCACCCGCCGAATCAGGCCCCAGCGGCTGTAGCCAACCGCCGCGAGAAGGCCGAACTCATTCATGCGCTGGCGGAAGAAGAGGTTGTTCAAGAGCCCGACGACCAGTGAGAGGACGAGGGTGACGAGCAGGATCAGGAAGCGGTTGATCGCATCGAGGTTGGCGATCAGGCTGTCGATCTTGGCCTTGATGTATGGCCAGTCGAAGAGCCGAAACGCCTGATTCCCGACGAGCCGCTGCAGCTCGTCGTGCACGGCCTGTTCGTGACCCGACTGCGGAACGACGATCAGGCCCTGGTAGCGCCGTTCGAACAGGTAATGCTGGGTCATGTAATCGAGCGGAATGACGCCGAGCCGCGTCGGCCCTCGGATCACACCGACTACCGTGAAGGCGTCAGGCAGGCGATCCAGCTCATCGAGGTTGTTGCCCAGCTTGCCCCCGACCGCGACCCTGCGTGAGCGGGCGATCTCTTCCGAAACGGCGATCTCGCTGGCGTTCTGCCGGGGCAGACGTCCGGCGACAACGCGATCCCCGTACAGCGTCAGGAGTTGCGTCATCCCTGGCTGGTCGACGCCATACAGGTCGAACTGGGCATTGCCGGCCAGCAGATTGATATCCAGGTTCGAATAGGCATCTCGCTTGACGAATGCCGTTCCCGGAATCCGGGCGCTGTCGGCGAGAAGCTTTTCGAGGCCCGGCTGCGGCTGCTCGATCGATCCCAGGCTCGCGGTCAACCGATCGAGCGCGTTCCGGAACTGGTCGATGGTGGCGCTGGGAGACGGCGGCAGCGGTAGGTTGGCGATGTTCTCACCGGCGCTGTTCAGGTTCGCGGTATCTCGATTCATGGCCTGCAGCGATTGCTGCAACCCGTTGGCATCAGCCGACGCGCTGCCGACGGCGAGCTGCAGCCGCCCCAGCTGGGCGCTGTCCGGGAGTACGGATTGCAGCCACGTCTGGTGCTGCTGCAAATAGGTGATCAGCGGACGGGGATCGGTCGGATTCTGCGTCAGCTGCCCAACCAGCTGATTGAAGGCCTGCTCCTCGGTCTGAAGGCGTTGGACTCGGACGATCAGATCGCCGAGTGGCACGAGGTCACCACGCAGTCGCGCCGCGTAATAGCGTGCATTCGCGGCATCGATCTCGAGCCGCTGGACCGCTGGGAGCTGCGCCCTGACCTGCGCGGGCAGGGCGATGACGGCGTTGTAGTAGGAGGTGATCCCGCCCGGGCCGTCGAGCGAGTCGACCTGCAGCTGGACGTCATGCAGGCGCGCCAATGAATCCTGCAGCGGGTTGGCCAGATCCTGATCGCGCGTTGCGCGCGGAGCGACCAGGATCAGTTTCTGGTAGCTGTTGAAGGTGGCGTAAGCCGTCTCACGGGCAGACGCCAGCAGCGAGTCCGTGACGACGACGCCCAGAATCGCCAGCGCCAGGATCCCGATGACCGGGAGCACCTTGCGTTTGTTGCGAAGGTAGAAATGCCAGAGGGAGAGCGGGTTGTCCATGCACGCTTTATCAATGATAGTTGGCGTCCCTGATGCGACCGTAGAATGGGTTCGCGTTGCCCGAGCTTGTCGACTTCTATCGCCTCGACGACCTCCTCAGCGAGGAGGAGCGTCTGGTCCGATCAACGGTTGGGCGCTTCGTCGACGAGCGGTTCCTGCCGATCGTCGCCGAGCACTACGAACGGGGGACCTTCCCGATGGAGGTCGTCCGGGAGCTGGCGCGGCTGGGCGTGTTCGGCATGCACCTGCAGGGTTACGGCGCCGCCGGCCTGAGCAACGTCATGTACGGCCTCGCCTGCCAGGAACTCGAGCGCGGCGACAGTGGCCTGCGCAGCTTTGTCTCGGTGCAGGGATCGCTCTGCATGTTTCCGATCCATCGCTATGGCTCCGAGGAACAGAAGCTGCGCTGGCTGCCGTTCATGGCGAGGGGAGAGGTGATCGGGTGTTTCGGCTTGACCGAGCCAGAATTCGGCTCGAACCCCGCCGGCATGGCGACCCGGGCCCGTCGCGACGGCGACGACTGGGTGATCAGCGGGACCAAGCGCTGGATCACAAACGGCAACGTCGCCCACCTGGCCATCGTGTGGGCCCGGACCGAACAGGGCATTCGCGGCTTCCTGGTCGAGACCGGCACCAAGGGTTTCGAAGCGCGGGAGATCCATCACAAGCTCTCGATGCGGGCTTCGGTCACCTCGGAACTGGTTCTGGATGAGGTCAGGATCCCGGCGTCCAATGAACTACCGGAGGCCCAGGGGCTGAAGGCACCGCTCTCCTGCCTCAACGAAGCCCGCTACGGAATCGTCTGGGGCGTGCTGGGCGCGGCGATCGCCTGCTACCGGAGCGCTCTCGAGTATGCGAAGGCGCGGGTCCAGTTCGACAGACCGATCGCCGGCTATCAGCTCACCCAGGAAAAGCTCGTCAACATGCTGACCGAGATCACCAAGGGGCAGCTGCTCGCCCTGCAGCTCGGCCGCTTGAAAGACCAGGGGAAGGCATCGGCGACGCAGATCTCGATGGCCAAGCTGAACAACGTCCGCGAGGCGCTTCGGATCGCGCGTGAGGCGCGCAGCATCCTGGGGGCGAACGGGATCAGCCTCGAGTACCCGGTGATGCGGCACATGACCAACCTCGAGACCGTCTTGACCTACGAAGGCACGAGTGAGATTCACATGCTCGCCATCGGGGAAGAAATCACGGGGATCGGCGCCTTTAAGTAGGGCATCGTTCCCTCCCCCGCTTGCGGGGGAGGGCAGGGTGGGGGCGACTACGGGCGGATAACGCGCGGCTTGTTCGTGTAAATAGCGTTCGCGGGCAGCGCCTTCGACCAGGCCAGCGAAAAGACGTCGTCCACCGTCCAGACGCCGATCAGCTTGCCGGCCGCGTGCAGCTCCGCCGCGGTCTCTGGTTCGATGGCCGCCCAGTGGGGGCAGAAGACATCGGCCTCGGCGTCATCCATCACTCGGAGCACATCGACCGGGCGGGATGCCTCGAGTACGCCGGTCAGGATCTCGGGCTCGAGTTCGGCGACCCGCTTGATGCAGCGGTGGTCGAAGGAGATCACGACGACGTCCTGAACCATCTTCGTGTCTCGAATGGCCTGCACCACCGCCTCCTCGATGCCGGGATAAGGCAGTGGCAGGTTCTTGATCTCGATCGCGACCCCAACCTGACCCCTGGCCAGCGCCAGCACCTCGTCGAGCGACGGAATTCGCTCCCCGGCGAAGCGCCCATCCTTCCAGCTGCCAGCGTCGAACCGCTTCAGCTCCGCCAACGTGTGGTCGCGAACCAACCCACTGCCGTCCGTAGTTCGATCGATCAGGTGGTCGTGGATGACCGGCAGGCCACCGTCTTCCGACCGGTGCACATCGCACTCGATGACGTCGACCCCGAGCTCGATCGCGGAACGAAACGACGCCAGCGTGTTCTCCGGACATTCGTCGGCATTGCCGCGATGACCGCCGAGCAGGATGCGGCCGCTACGAAGCTTCGCCGCGAGGGTCTCCGCGCGCGCCACCGTCACCGGCCAATGCTACGTGAACCGTCGCGAGATTTTTACATCGGCCAGCACACGCAAGAAATCTCTAAGGCGGGCGTGACACCAGCAACGGTTTCGGCGATTGCCGGCCGACTCAGCTATGACCTTACCCAGGATCCAGTCGCTGGTGCTTCGACGGCGGGTGCAGGCCATGGCGATCGCGTTGCTGGTGCCATTCCTGGCCGTCGCCCCCTTGCATCTCTTCATGCCGGCGGCGGCGAAGGCGCATGGGATCGCCGCGCCGGTCCAGGTCGGGATCAGCTTCAGTCCGCCGCGCGCCGCCTACCTCGGCCTCGATCCGCGCAGTGCCTTCACCCGGCTGGAGGCGATGCACTTTCGCGTCATCCGGCTCAGCACCTACTGGGACGATGTGGACCAGACGGGTTATGCCCAGCTCGACTGGATGATGAACGAGGCGAAACGGGCGCACCAGCCGATCGTCCTCACCGTCGGCATGAAGGCGCTCGGCTGGCCCGAGTTCTTTATCCCCGCGTCGGCGGTCCCGGCCAGCGGTCTCCGCCAGGGCCAGGACGTGGCATCGGACTCGAGCCTTCGGGATGCCGCGCTGGCGTTCGTCAACGACACTGTGCTCCGCTACCGGGACAACCCGGCACTGGTTGCCTGGCAGGTCGAGAACGAACCGTTCAACCGGGCCGGCCCCCAGCGTCTGTGGATCGATGCCGAATTCCTCCACGATGAGATCACGAGCGTCCGGCAGCTCGATACCCATCGCCGGCCGCTGATCGTGAACGCCTTCAGCCACTTCAACCTGATCTTCGATCAGGCATCCGCCCGGCAGGGCTTTGACCTTCGACAGTGGCTGGGCTTCAATGCGGACAGTGCCGAGCGCGACGGACTCGCGGTGTTGAATCGCGGCGATGTCCTCGGCCTCGATGTCTATACGGCGATCGGCTACCAGTTCCTCGGCCAGGACCACATGAGCTACGCCGACTCGGACTGGCCGGACCGGCTCGCCCTTGTCCGTGACCTCGCCCGACAGCAGGGCAAGCCGGTCTGGATCACGGAGGCGCAAGCCGAACCCTGGGAGTCAGCGCCGAACAACTACACCGACCCCAAGAGCACCAGCCCGCGAGCGATCCGCAGCATCTTCGCCAACCTCAAGGACGCCGGGTTTACGACGGTGTTGTTCTGGGGCAGCGAGTACTGGCTGTGGCGGCAGGATCACGGCGACTCGCGCTGGATCGAGACGATCAAAACCATCCTGCGCGACGAAAACCGTGCGCCACTGATGACACTCTCCGCCTGACGCCCCACCCTGACTCAGACGGGGAGCGAACAATTCGACTAAAAGACCGCCCAGTTCACGGTGGAGAGCTGGGCGTCGGTGAACGGCAGGTTCGGAACCTGCAGGTAGAGGTAGCCGATCAGCCGGGTAACCCTGGATTCCTGGTAGTAGTAGTGACGGTGGTCCTCGTAGGCGCTGGAATGGATCGCCTGCGCACTCTGCCCCTGGGCCGCACTCTCCTCCGCGGTCAGAATCAAGTCGTAGTTCCCCAGGAATCGCGTGACCCGGGTATCGCGATACAGCTCGAGTCGCTTAGGCGGTGTCCCGGTCAGCAGATCTGCGGCGATCCGCTGAAAATCCTGGCGCATCGTCGATAGCGCGCCAGGCGGCGAGGGAGACCGGGTCTCGCGGTCGAGGTCCTGGTTCAAGGTGGCCATCGAGATGGTGATGCGATCAAGGTAGGCGGACTCGTCGGGCTGGAGGTCGTTGGGCCGCACGTATGGCAGCGCGGCCGCCCCATGGAGGAAGTCGAGCACCTCGTAGCCCAACTCGCCTCCGTTTCCGGTGTCTTGCAGAAAGAATGCGTCGACCGGCGGCGATTGGCGCACGCTGTAGCGATAAAAGCCGACCCGATGGGATTGCACCTCTCGCACCTTCGCCTGGTGTTCGGCCAGGCAGAGGTCGGCAAAGTCGGTCAGCCCCGGATCCTGCAGGATGAACAGCCGCGCGTTGGAGTAGCTGGCGACCCTCTGGTCCGTGGTGTCCAGCACAAATGCCTCATAGAGGGTGGCGTCCTGCCTGGTCGATTGGAGTGCCCTGGCCATCGATTGCATCGCACTGGCAGTGAGAGGGCGCTGGCCGTAGGCGTTCATCTCGAGGGTACTGCCGTCCCGCCAGCAATGGAGCGCTTGCAGACCCGCCCCGAGATGCGGGCAGCTGATCGCCTGCTCGCTCGGCCGGAAGGGCCGCCGGTCCGCCGAGACGCCGGCAAACGCCACAAAGACGATGGCGATCGCGATCGCCAGTGCGGTCAGGCCGGCGGCCCAGGCCCGCAACCCTCGCCGCAGCGCCGCGGGAATCAGTCGGCGGCTGAACAGTAGCAGGATGCCGGCAGTGGGGACGAACAGTAGCGTGTAGGACGCCAGGCTGAAGACGGTGTCGGCCTGTGCTGTGCAGGGCATCCCAGGGTAGGCGGCGCCGGCCCGCAATGGGGCCCACAGCCAGGCGATAACCAGCAAGCCGAGCGGCCAGGTCCATCGCAGCCACCGCCACCGGCGGCCGAGGTTTTTCGCCGCGACCGTCACTGCGCGAGGGAGACAACCGTCGGGCGGCGGGCCGGCAGCATGTAATGAATGCCCGGCTCGAGCCGGCCCCGGCGATCGAGCCCGCCGTTCTGCAGGAACGCGCTGGTCCGGGCGTAGGCCTCCTCGATCAGCCGATCGACCTGGCTGAAGTCCGTTCCGGACGTGCCGAACTCGACATTGGGGACCAGCAGACAGATCTCCGCTTGCTCGGAGAAGCGCTGATACTCTTCCAGGGTTCGCTGCCCGAGCATGATCTGGATGCTCTGCGCCAGGATGCCGGTCAGGGTGTGGTTCGGCGGCCGGCGCGGGTTCGAGGTGCTGTTATCGATGGCGATGATGTGCGTCGCCCCCAGCTGGATGGCCTCGGCCAGGCCGACGTTCTCTGCCACCGCGCCATCAATGAACTCCTCGTTGCCGATCCGGTAGGGGTTGAACAAACCCGGGATCGCCGAGGAGGCCGCCACCGCGTCCGGCACGCTGCCGGTCGTGAAGATCTCCTTTCGGGCCCGGGTCAGGTTGGTCGCGATTACCGCGCAGGGCAGCGTCAGCTGGTCGAAGGTGGCCGGCAGATTCATGGCCGCCAGCGTTCGCAGGTAGCGGCTGTCGAAGAAGCTGTTGCGGCTGCGCATGTATCGATACGCCATCCGCAGCGGGTTGCGATCAAACAGGTCGCGATTGCGGATCGATCGCCAGACCTGCGCCAGCTGGGCGATCGTCTGCAGATCGGGTTTCGCGGCCAGCGCCACCGCGTTGAAGGCGCCGGAGCTGCAGCCGACCAGGCCGTCCGGCTTGATGCCGGCCTCTAACAGGGCTTTCAGCACCCCCACACTGCAGGCGCCCCGGCTGCCCCCGCCGCCCAGAACGAAGACCAGCCGGCGCAGCTTCTCCCCAGGTTGCAAGACGCGGGTCCGACGCCTTCGCCACCATGACATGGCAGGGGATCGCCAAAATCCAGTCTCCCGCATAGAGATTACGTTTGAGATCCCGGTCCGAACATGCGCACGGCTGAGTGTAACGGGTCAGTGGAAGTCAGTCGCAACTGGGCCAGAAGGGTGTGGACGCTGCGTTGTCTGGCTAGAAGAGGGCGACTGCAGGCGCCACGAGTCCGGCTGCGTGTTAGTCTTGTAGTATCACCTTTCATTCCTATGCGCTGTCCCTACCTAGAACAGATCCTCCGCAAGCGGCAAGCCTTCCTCAAGGTCTTTCAGGCTGACTGCCATGTCGACCGCAAGGTGCACCGCTTCCACAGCCTGGTCAAATGGCCCTCTCCGCCTTGCCTGGGAAAGATGGCCACCTGCGCCCTTTACCAGGAGGCCCGCGCGACCGAAGACCTCAGGTTGCGCCGCCTGATCGACTGACAGGCACAACTAAGATCGACTCGTGACCCCTGACGTCATCGTGATCGGCGCGGGTGCGATCGGCACCTCGATCACCTATCAGCTGGCCAGGACGGGCGCCAAGGTGATGATCTTCGAGCGTGGCCAGGTGGGCCGCGAAGCGACCGGAGCCTCAGCCGGCATGATCATGGGCCAGCATGATCGGGGTACGCCCCAGCCATTGGCCGCGCTGGCCACCGAGAGTTCCCGTCTGTTCGCAGCCCTCGCGGCAGAGCTGAAAGACCGCACCGGTATGGACGTTGGCTACCGCCGAGTCGGCCGGCTGCAGGTCGCCTTCGATGAGGCCGCGGAGCGTCAGCTCCGGGCGGAACGCGACCGGCAGGTCGACCACGGGATGATCGCGTCCTGGCTGGATCAGGCGGCGGCCGTGGACCTCGAGCCCGCCCTGAACCCGGCCGTCCGCGCCGCGATCTACTACGCCGATGAGGATCAGGTCTTGCCGCTTGCGTTCGCCCAGGCGTCGGCTCGGGCCGCGGCTGACCTGGGCGCGGTGATCCGCGAGGGCGCCGCGATCGATCGGCTGCTGATCGAAGGCGATCGAGTGGTGGGCGTGGCGCTCGGCGACGAGCGCGTCCGTGCGGATGAGGTCGTGATCGCGAGCGGTTCCTGGGCCGGCAGCTGGGCCACCCCGCTCGAGGTCCCGATCCCGGTTCGCCCGCTGCGCGGTCAGCTGGTGGCGCTGCGGACGCCGGGAACCGCGCTCCGGACGGCAATCGGCGCCGGGGATGGTTATGCCCTGACCAAGCCGGACGGCTCGACCATCGTCGGAACCACGATCGAAGACGTCGGCTTCGACTCGCGACCGACGGCCGCCGGGATCGCGAGGCTCCTCAATCAGGCGCCGCAGCTCGCGCCGCGCCTGGCCAACGCGACCTTCGCCGGTGCCTGGGCCGGACTGCGACCCGGGACGCCCGACGGCATGCCGCTGATCGGCCGGCTTCCGCGATGGCGCGGCGTCGTGCTGGCGAGTGGGCACTTCCGCAACGGCATCCTGCTGGCACCGGTCACGGGCGAGCTGGTCGCCGACATCGTCGCTCGCCGTCGGCCGCGCCTTGCCCTCGAGGCGTTCGATCCCGGCCGGTTCCTGGTCCGTGCCGCCTGACGTCCCGCGCGCTTTCCCCCGGCGGGCCGACGGCTTCCGCCACGCCGCCGCCGGGGGACTCTGGCTGGCGCCGCTCGTCTACCTGGAGCGAGCCCGGTATGGTCCAGGCTGGTACGGCAAGGTCGTAAGCGCGGACCCGGAGCGGTTGCTGGCCTGGGCGATCAGCAAGGGCATTCCGCAGCGGGCGCTACAGGTCAAGTCGCTGCCCGAGGTCGATATGCCGCGCGCCACCCGCCGCCGGCTGCCCGGCTATCACATCGATTTGTGGGGGGCGCGGCTGGCGCTCGCGTACGATCCCGAGGTGCTGGCGCGCACCCGGGATCGCTCCCTCCCCGGCTTGCGGGGGAGGGTCGGGGAGGGGGCCTAGTAGCGCTCCACCGCTTTCAACCCGGATCCGGTGATGATCAGGACGGCGCCGGGCGGCAGGTTCAAGACCCGCGCGCCGGCAATGGCGGCGGCTGAGGTCGGCTCCATCAGCAGCCCGGCCGCGGCCGCCTCACGCCAGGCCCGTTCGATCGCGGCCTCCGATACGGCGATCCAGCGACCGCCGCTGTAGCGGACGGCGGCGTAGCTTCGCTCCGCGCGGGTCGGCTCCGGAATCCGGATGCCGTCGGCGATCGACCGCTGCGGGACGACCGGCGCGGGTCGCCCGATCGGCGCGCCGCGAACCAGCGGCGCACAGGCTTCCGACTGCACGCCATGGAGTTTCGGGGCCCGTTCCACACGTCCGGCGGCGACCAGGTCGGCGAATCCCATGGCCAGCCCGATCAGGATGGTGCCCTGGCCGACCGGCGTGATCACGTCGCGCAGCTGCTCACCGAGCTCCTCGAAGAGCTCGTAGGCGATGGTCTTCGTGCCTTCCAGAAACGCGTCGTCGCGGGCGTGCCCGACGTCGTACGCCTCCTTCGCCGCCGCTAGGGCCGCCTCGGTCACCGCCGATCGCGGGCCGGACACCTTGATCAGCTCGGCGCCGAGCACCTCGATGGCGCGCGCCTTCGACGCGACGATGTCATCCGGGGCGAAGATTCGGGCCCGCAGCCCGGCGGCGGCGGCATAGGCGGCGATCGCGGTGCCGGCGTTGCCCGACGAATCTTCGATCACCGTCCGGGCGCCTGCGGCACGCGCCGCCGTGATCGCCGTGGCGGCCCCGCGATCCTTGAACGAGCCGGTCGGGGCGATGCCCTCCAGCTTCAGCCGATGGTTTTGATACGAGACGATTGGCGTGGCACCCTCGCCGAGCGTGACCGGATCGCCGCGGATCGCCAGGTCGGCGCGGTAGCGCCATAACCCGTAGCCGGACCAGGTTTCCGTTTCGGCCGTCGGGGTCACGAAAGGATTTTCTGCAACACGGGGTCGAGGTAGTCGCGTGTCAGTGGGAACGGCTCGTAACTGCTGACCGTGCCGTCGCGCGCCACCAGCACGCTGACTGGCAGGCCGGTGCTGAGCGTCAGATTCACCCCATATGCGCGGCTGGCCTGACCATCCGGATCGAGCACCGGCGCGGGCTGCAGCTTCAGCGAGATCCAGAACGCCCGAATCGTGTCGGGCGATTCGTTGCCGTAATCGATGGCCACCACGCGCAAGCCCTCCAGCCGGTGCGCCAGGTACTCATCGCGAATCAGCGGCAGCTCGTCGCGGCAAGGAACGCACCAGGTCGCCCAGAACGTGATCAAGATTGGCTGGCCCTTCAGACCGGATAGCGACACGGGATTTCCGTCAAGATCCTTGAGGGTGAAGGCCGGCGCCAGCTTCCCCACCTGGACCGCTCCGCGGCTCGCCGGCAAGGTGGCACCAGTGCTCTGGAAGTGCGAGTCGAACGGCGTCGTCACGGCCACCACCGGAAAGAAGTCATTGAACACCGTCAAGCGGTTCGAAAAGATCAATATCCCCATGCCAATCAAGAAGACGGCCGCCACCGCATTCAGGGTCGCATAGGCGCCGCGGACGCGGGCGAGCAGCCGCATCAACATCCCCGACAGGCCGGCCGCGATCAGAAAGGGAAGCCCCAGCCCGGCGGAGTAAAAGGCGAGCAGCACGGCGCCCTGCGCGGCCGTCCCGCTGCTCCCGGCGCGGAGCAGGATCGCGGCCAGGATCGGGCCGACGCAGGGCGTCCAGCCGATCGCGAAAGCCAGCCCGATCACGTAGGACGCCCACGGGGCGCGCGGCAGCCGGTGGGCGATGTCGAACCGCTTCTCGCCCATCAGTCCGGGGATGCGGCCGAGGGTGAGGAGCGCGACTCCGATCAGCACGAGCGCCACGCCGGCGATCTGCAGCAGCAGCGGACGGTAGGCCTTCAGGTCGGCGCCGATCAACCCGAACGAAGCGCCCAGCGCGACGAAGGCGGTGGCAAAGCCCGCGACGAATAGCCCGGCATTGCCCAGCACCTTGAGCTGCTGTCGGACCGGCATCTCGCTGCCGGCGGAGGCCGCCCCCATGTAGGTGACGTAAGCCGGGACCAGCGGCAGCACACAGGTCGAGGCAAACGACAGGAGGCCGGCGAGGAACGCCAGCGCCGAGTCGAGGATCATCCCGCCGGCTTAGGTTTCTCGGTCGCGAGTTGACGGACCCACTCGCGCAGACGCGCGGGGGCGTCGTCGGTGCAGCATTCCTTCCGGACCAGTCGCTTCAGTTCCGCCTGGAACTCGAAGACCTTCTCGCAGGGCGGGCAGTCGTCCAGGTGCGCCTTGACCTTGCGGACATCCGCGTCGCTCAGCTCTCGGTCGATGTAGCCAGAGAGATTGCGCATGGTCTGCTCACAGTGGTCGGCCATCAGTGCGCTCCCACGGCGACGGCCCTCGGTTTGGGCCGGCCAGAGTATTCCCAGAGCTTCTTCTGCAGCGCTTGCCGCCCACGGTGCAGCCGGGACATCACGGTGCCGATCTTGATCCCGAGGATCGACGCGACTTCTTTGTAGGAGAAGTCTTCGACGTCGACCAGGACGACCACCATCCGCATCGGGACCGGCAGTTCTTCGAGCGCCCGCTTGACTTCGTCGCCGAAACCACGCTCCACGATGATCTCCTCCGGGGACATCAGATGGACGGGCATCCCTTCGCGCCTCAGCTGGTCGTAGATCGAGAAGTCGGTGCCCGGAGTGTCGATCGGATCCTCGGGTGCTGGCCGCTGCCGCAGCCGGTTGCGAAAGACGTTGGTCATGATCGTGAACAGCCAGGCTTTCTCATTCGTGCCGGGCTTGAAGCGATTCCGGTAGCGGTAGGCCCGCAAATACGTTTCTTGCACCAGGTCCTCGGCGTCCTCCGGCTTTCTTGTGAGGCGCAGCGCGCTTCGATACAGCGCATCGACGTGCCTCTCAAAAAGCGAAAAATCGCTACTCATGCCAACGCCTCGCTGGTCCATTCTATTCCGGCAATTCAGCGCGATCGCCGTGGGTCAGTCCGGGGGCGGACCCCCACTCGAGCTCGGCGGTCCTCCCTGATTCGGCGGTGCGTTGGGTCGCGGTCCCCGGCCACGGCCTCGCCCTCTCCGGCGGCGGCGGTGCGGGAAATCTCCCTCTGACCTGGGCTTGACTTCTCCCTGGCCCTTGGGCCCTAAATCACCTTCCCCCCTGGTGGGGGAGGGTCGGGGTGCGGGGAAGGGTCGCCGATCGCGTCCGCGCTGCGGTTCCCGGGGTCCGCGCTGCCGCGGCGTTCTCGGTGCGGGCGTGGCGCTGCTCTGACCGGATGACGGGATCGGCTGGCTGGTGGCCTGTCCGCGGCCGCTCCCACGGCGTCGCCGCCGCCCGCGACGCTGGTCGGGTGAGGGCGAGGGCGAGGGCGAGGTGACGGTTTCGGGGCGTGGACGCTCGGCCCGCGGGGGCGGGACGCCTGGCAGAATCCGAGCCAGCCCCCGAGGGCGACGTCGGCGACCGGGTTGATCCCGGGGCCGCGCATCCTGCTGCTTGACGCGCTCCTCGAACTCGGCCAGCCACTCTTCCATCGGCCGTTTGATCTGCGGCCGGGGCGCTCGTGGCTCCTCGGGCCAGATCCGCGGCCGATCGGGGCGAACGGCTTCCGGTGGCGGATCGGCGTCGGTCGGCTCGGGCTCGACCGCGATCTCAGGCGGGAGTTCCGACATCTGTCGAAATGTTAACCGCGGTCGCCCCCAACGCCGGTTGGGCCACGGTCCACTGGACCAGGAAACGGCGCCGGAACCGGTTGAGGGCCACCACCACCGGTGCGCCCAGCGTCGCGATCAGGATGATGTTGCCGGCAGACCGGAATGCGTCGTAGACGAGCGAGGTCGCCAGATAGAAGCCGGCGAAGCGGCGGGTCAAGTCCGTTATTCCGAGGCCCGGCGCCCAGCTCAGGGTCGAGGCGGCGGGATTGAGCAGGAGTGGCCACTCCCAGAGGTCGAGCAAGAGGCCGTACGTCAGCCCGGCGGCGCCGCCGTAAAGCGCCAGCAGACCGATGGTGAAGCGCGAGGTGGAGCGGCCGGTCATGCGACCGAGATAGCCGGCCCCCATCCCCACCCAGCCGGCCGCCAGCATCTGGTAGGGCAGCCAGGGGCCGAGCCCGGCCGTCAGCACCGCCGACAGGAGCAGCGTGAGCGCGCCGCTGGCGAAGCCGAAGCTCGGTCCCATCGCGAAGCCGCCGGCAATGATGAGAAAGAAGATTGGTGAAAAGCCGAGCAAGCCGATAACGATGACCAGTCGCATCACGGCATCGACCGCGACGAGCGCCGCGAGGATCGCCAGCAATCGAGTCGAGAGCCGGTGGGTCTGCACGGCCACCGCCAGGACGACCAGGGCGGAGACTGCGACCAGCGCGCTGAAGAGCAACACCGGCTGCGGAAATCGTGAACCGAGCAGAAGCGGAGCGATGAAAAGGATCACCCCCGCAGCGGTGATACTGAGCAGCACGGCGTCCTCCAGGTGGGTGCGCAGTCCGCGACTCACACCGGAACCTCCTCCGGCAGCAGCCACTGACCGCCCAGCAACTTGTTGATCTGCGTGGAGAAGACCAGCGAGTCGCCGAGCACGCTGCGCGGCGGACCGTCGGCATAGATCTCACCGTCGGCCATCAGCAGGACGCGGTCGGCGGTCCGCGCCGCCCACTCGACATCGTGGGTCGCGATCAGCATCGAGGCACCGGTTTCGGCGCGGGTCCGCAGGAAGCTGGTGAGCGCCTGTTTGACGGTTGGATCGAGCCCGCGGGTCGGCTCGTCGAGCAGGAGGAGATCCGCTCGGGCCGCGACCACCGCGATGGCCAGCTGCTGCCGCTCGCCCGAGCTCAAGTCTCGCGGATAACGGTGCCGCCAGTCGCGGAAGGGGGCGACCGACTCCGGGGGGAGGCCGCGAAGCTCGTCCTCCACCGTCGCCGCGAACAGCAGCGCATCGGCATCTTGCGGAACATAGGCCGCCGTCACCTCGCCATGCAGGTGACCGCGCTGCGGTCGCTGGAGTCCCGCGATCAATTTCAGCAGCGTGGTCTTCCCCGACCCATTGCGACCCATCAGGGCGGTGACCTGGCCGCGGCGAAGGGTCATCGACACACCCTCGACGGCGCGAGCGCCGTCATACCGAAAGCTCAGGCCCTCGAGCCGGCAGATGACCTCGCCCCTGCCGTCTATGGGTGGCAGGTTTTGGGTCGCGGCTGGAAGGCGCGGGGCGTGGATCCGCGCATCGCGCAATCCCAGCGGGATCGGCACCCAGCCCGCCCGAATCGCGAGGTCCACCACCGGAGGACGCGCGCCTCCGTCCGCCACGGCCGCCCGAGGCGCCTGGTCCCGCATCGTCCTCGATTCGAGGGTCCAGATTCGGTCGACAAAGGGAGCAATGCGCTCCACTCGATGCTCCGCGATCATCGTCGTCATGCCGAGCTCGGCGACCAGCCGCAGCACGACCTGCAGCACGTCTTCGGCCGCCTGGGGATCCAGTTGCGATGTGGGCTCGTCGAGCGCGAGTGCCTGTGGGTGCATGACGAGGGCCGCCGCAATCGCCACCCGTTGACGTTCCCCGCCCGACAGGGTGGCGATCCGGCGACGCCGCAGCGGGTGGATGCCGACCTGGTCGATCACCTCCTCGATGCGCTTGCGCATCAGCGGGCGGGCCAGCCCCAGGTTCTCGAGGCCAAAGGCGAGCTCGGCCTCGACGTCCTCGAGCACGAATTGGGCATCGGGATGCTGAAAGACGAAGCCGATGCGCGTGCCCAGCTCGCGGGTGAGATGCGTCCGCGTGTCCAGTCCGCAAACGGTGACCCGGCCGCTGAACTGTCCCCCGGTGCTGTGCGGCACCAGACCGTTGAGGCAGCGAAGCAGCGTCGATTTTCCGCTGCCCGAAGGGCCGCGAAGCAGGATGACCTCCCCTGGATCGACGCGCGCGGTGATGCCCTCGAGGGCCGGCGCATCGGCTTCGGGGTACCGGTAGCCAAGATCGTCAAGCGTGATGATGGGCATGGTCCGTTCGAGGTAGGAGCGCGGTCACCGCCGGGGTGGCCAACAGCATGACGGCGATCAGGCTGACCGCAGTTGGCATCGTCGGCGCGAGATCGACGTAGGGGTTATAGGGCCCCGACGGCAGGACCAGCGTGAGAATCAGCGCGGCGAGCGAGGCGGCGATCGCCGCCGCATCCAGCCCTGACCAGCGGAGGGGGTGGTACCGCGAACGGTGGCCGCTGCCGTAGCCGCGCGCATCGAGCGACTCGCCGTACTGGATGGCCTGCTCCAGCGTGGTCAGCAAGAGCGGGACCAGCAACCCGGGAGCGGAGTGCCATCCGGTCCGATGACCACGGAGCCGGCGCGCTTCGCGGATCGCCTGAAAGGACGCAGCGGTCTTCGGGACAAACGCCAGCGACAGGGCAACGGCCGTGCCGGCGCGGTAGAGCGGTTGGGGAAGCAGCGATAGCAGGTCGGCGCTACGAATGGTCGACGGCAGCAGCCCGAACACGGCGACCGTGAGCAGCAGGGCGACACCGGTCGACGCCCCGTAGGCGACGGCCTCCCAGGTCCACGCTCCGCCAATGATCGGGATGGGCGGAAGCTTGACCAGCAAGTGATGGCCGAATCGGCTGAGGGCAGCACTGAACAGGATGGGGATGACGGCGAGCACGGCGCCGACTTTCCAGTACGTCGAGCCTCGCCGGCCACGGTACGACAGCCACACGTTGATCAGGACCAGGAGCAATAGGGCCTGCAGAAATGGGCTGCGGTCGATGAACGCCGCCGCCAGGCCGGCGATCGCCCAGGCACACCAGGCCAAGGGGTTGCGGATCATGGCCCGCGCCGTCGCAGGTTGATCGCCCCCAGGCCGAGCAGCAACGTCGCCGCCCCGCCCAGGAGCAGCCATGGTCCGATCGTGGGCGGCTGTGGCGGTTTGGTCGAGGGCCCCGTGGTGGCGAGCGCAGACCGGCTGGTCGGCGATTCGCTGGGCGCCACTGCCTCCAGGTTGGCCGATGGTGGTGTCGAGGTCGCTGGTTCCGATGCCGCCGTTGTCGGAGCGCCACGAATCGCCGGCGGCTGGCTGGCCGCGTGGGTCGCGGCGACCGTGGGCGCCGGCGCGCTGCAGACCTGGCTGAAACGAATCGACGGTGGCGGCGCGCCGAAACCGGAGGTGTAGGTCCAGCCTTCCATATCCCCGTCGTGAATCGTGTAGCCGTTGACGCCTGTCGATCGCGCGACCCATCCCGACGGCGTGGCGGACCAGTCGGACCAGTTCGGGCCTGACGTCGGGCCAAAACACCGGTCGGGTACGGGGGTCGGCTCGTGATCGACCTGACAGACCGTGTCGCTCCCACCGCCCCAGTCGTATACCTGGGGCGGCTGGCCGGAATTGACGCCGGCAAGCTCGAGGAGGGCCAACCCACCGATCGTCTCTTGCGCGAACTCGACGCATCTCCAGAGCACGCGCGGGCCTGGCCACGAGGAGCTGTGCTGGATCACCAGCGCGGCGCGATGGATCGCGGCATGCGCGGGTGGATGCCAGAGCACCGCGCCGGAAAGCGCCAGCGCCAGTGCGAGGGTCGAGCGAGCTATCGACGGCGCGCGCGTCGGCGAGGCCTCATCAGGATGGCGGTGGCAAGCAGCAGGATGACCAGACCGGCAAGCGGTGGACGGAGGTCGGCGGTCGCACCCGTCTGGGCCAGCCGGGCCGTCGTGGTCACCGGGGAACGGGTGGCCGTTGGCTGCGGCGTTGGAGATGTGGAGGTGCTGGTCGGGCAAGCCAGCAGCGACACCTTGGTCTCGGCGAGTCCGGTGACCGTGAGGGCACGGAGCACGAACGCCGCTGGCGCAAGGGTGGTTGCGAACAGCTCGCTGAACCCGCTCAAGGCCCCTGCGTCCGCACCGCTGGGGATCTGCTGGCCGGCGAGATAGTTGAGGGCCTGGTTGAGCATCGAGGCCCAGGTTGGATTGCTTTGCCGGCCCGCCGCCAGGATGGCCTGGATCGCTAGCTCATCCGAGTTCGGATCGGGGCCCGCCCCGGGTGTGTTGCCGAAACCTCCCTGGCCAAACACGGTCTGCAGGTAATCGAATCCCCTGGTGATGGACGCGTCGTCAGGGGCAACTGCGGCGCTGACCAGCGCCTCGACGACCAACGCAGTCGTGTTGGAGTCGGTGCCGAACTGATCGGCGTTGTCAAAACTCCATCCGCCATCCGATTTCTGCTGCTGCTTCAAAAAATCGACGGCGTCCTGGCCAACCGCCTGACTATCCGCACGGAGACCAAGGATGGCGAGGGCGTCGCTGAAGACGTCGCCGCCGTATTCGCCGGCGGTCTGGCCGGAGATCGACTTGGAGGCCTGAAGCTGTGCCGCAAGCGTAGCGGTCGGACCGGTACCGGGTTGCGAGGCACGAGCGAGAAGCAACTCACCGTTCGTCCCGACATCCGTGCTGACGGCGGTCTTCAGGTAATCGGCCAGCGACACGGCCCCGGTTCGCATGGCCGAGGCGGCCTGGCCGGCCGCGGCCAGGCTGAAGGCGACCTCCGATGAGCGGGCGACCGGGTTGCCGCCCTTGCCGATCTGTCCGTTGGGCTGCTGCTGCGCGCACTGCAGCCATTGCAGAGCTCGTTGGGCGTTGCTGGTGAGCGGGCTCTGCGCGCTGGCCGCGGTCGAGGCCAGCAAGAGCACCACGCTGGCGATGACACTCGCGGACGGTAGTCGTTTCATGTGAACCTCCAGAGCAAGAAATGCGCAGCTGGAGGCCGATCGTGAAGATGCCGGGCACCTCCCTCTCAGCCTCGAAGAGGGTCGTGGTCCCCGACAGGCAGGTCTCCTGGCTCCGGATCGTTGTCGCTGGACTCCTTCCCAAGGCGACGGCCTCAGTGGATCTCGTCCATGACTCCCCGGTTACAGTGACGGGTTCGCGCCGGATTCGCACCGGCTTCCCTTTTCAGCTCTCCTCGAGCCACCTGTCGGCGTTTTTAGTTGTCGAGGCCCCTGGCCGGCATCACCTCCCCCAAAAGGTGACCGCAATTATAGGATGCCGCGGAGAAATGAAACGCCGCCCGAACCCGGGCGGCGTCGCGATCGGCGGCTTCGACGATCAGGCGACGCGGGACTGCTCGAAATAGGCTTCCAGCTCTTCGATCGTCGGGACCCGGTTGATCTCGTCGGGCTCGACGTTCATGAACTGTTCCTGCGCCGTGAAGACGAGCTCGATCAGGTCGGGGATCCGGATGTCAGGCGTGTAGGGCACTCCGAACGTCCGCAGCTGCTGGACGACATTGAGCGGCACGATGGTCCGCTCGGCAAGGTTCATCTCCTCCAGGGCCCAGAGGACGCGGTCGAGTGCGTAGAGGCTGAGCTTGCGCTTGGCTTCCTCGGCACGGGTCGCCATAACGCGCAGCGTCGTGCGTTGAGTCTCGGTTTGAATCGCTTCGTACAGTCTTATAGGTAGTTCCTCCGACGCTTGCTGTTGTTTCGGCCAGCGCCCACGGTACGAGCCTCTTCGGGGTGCCGCAAATAACTTTCGTTAAAAGATGTAAATAGACGACCCGATGTCACCGGCAGGCTTTCGAAAACGCGCGGGATAATACCCACAATGGCGTACAACGATCTCGAAGGCGATCGGGGACCGGGTCGGGAAGCGGTCGAGCTCTACACCCGAACCTACGGGACACTGCTGCGCAGCTCGGGCGAAACCAAGCTCAAGGTGCTCGAGCAGTCGCACATCGGGATGCGGTCCAGCCTGCACCCGAAGGCGGGATCGGCCGAACCCGACACCGGGGCCCTGATCTACGCGCTCCGGCGGCTGCCGCCCTGCATCACGGCCGTCCGCCGGATCGTCCTCGGTCAATCGGCCGAGGTCTTCAAACGGATGCTCAACGTGGACGTCGAGCGCTGGGAGATGCAGAGCTCCCCGGGTCGGCGACGCCGATATTACTTCGACGGCAACCAAACGCTCGCCGTCTACATCGCCAGCCCCTCGGACATCGATGATGTCATTCCTCAGCTGGTGGCCTTGCAGATCGAGTGGAACAAGCTGCACGCGTTACTGAGCGTCGAGGACCTCCGTCACGGGGAGGCCGTGGCGCAGCAGTTCCAGGTACTGCAGCGGCTGGGGATCTCCGAGGACGACGCGCTTCGACTGGTGGAGATCTGGGGTGACTTGCTCGGTCCGCTGCGTCGCATCCAGGCCGAGGAAAAAGACTTTCGAATTCGGATGCTGGGCGGCTCCCAGGTTGGCTACATCAAGGCCACGCGCCGCTGGTGGGAGCCGATCGAATCGCTGATGCGGAGCCAGGGGGTGAGCGACCGTCCCGTGTACTTCATCTCGAGCAACACCCACAGCCTGGTCAACCTGCTGAGTGGCTCGGCGCGGCGCCATCAACAGGAGATCGTCGACTACATCGAACGCAGTAACAACCTCGAGCTCGTTCCCGAGCTGCGCAAACTCCGTCAGGGTCAGTCGCGCGGCAACTGGGACAACTTCCTCTATTACGCGGCTCGATCCTATTACGGGCAGTCACCGGAAGCCGGGCAGCGGCGGGCGCAGCGGACCGGCGAGGAGGAAGAGCGCGGCATCTTCTTTCTTCCCAGCCAGGCGGGCCTCGACGTGGCGGCGCAGGTCATCATCCTCGACCGGCTCGTCGCCGGGGATCTCGATGCGCGTTTGGGGAATCCGGCTGCGGATCGATTGAAGCGTAGTCCGGCGGTCTTGATCAACGTCAACTACCCGCTCGGCCTCGGCGCCTACAACGTGCTGCGCGAGGTCGCGGTGAGCGTGGGGACGCTGCGGGGCGTCTACGTGCTCGGCAAGGCGGCCACCCTGAATGGCAGCATCGGCGACATCATGATCTCCAACGTGGTCTACGAAGAGCACTCCGAAAACACCTACTGGCTCGACAACTGCTTCAGCTTTAACAGCGTGGCCCCCTTCCTGGTGTACGGCTCGGCGCTCGACAACCAGCGAGCGGTGACCGTGCGCGGGACCTTCCTGCAGAACCGCGGTTACCTCGACTTCTACCATCGCGAGAGCTTTACGGTGGTCGAAATGGAGGCCGGGCCATACCTGGACGCGCTCTACGAAGCCGCCGAATCGTCGCGTTATCCAGTCCGCGAGAACATCAACTTCACCAAGCTGCCGTTCGACCTGGGCGTGCTGCACTACGCCTCAGACACTCCGTACACGCAGGCCCGTACGCTGGGCGCGCGCGGTCTCTCCTACTACGGCATGGACTCCACCTATGCCTCCTCGGTGGCCATCCTCCGGCGGATCCTGGCGCAGGAGCAGGTGCTTACGGCGGACGTTGCGACGCCTCGTTGGGCCGACGCCGAAGCCGCCACCAGTTAGCGCCGCCGTAATGCGAGCTTGCTAGGCTGCGCTCAGATTCCAACCCTTCGCCCCCCTCCTCCCCACAAGAGGCCGCCTTCAAAAGCGGCCTTTTGATTTGTTAAGGGCTCAGGCCGCTCGTCGGTGTTTGCGACCGTCTCTCTTGCGCAGGGCCAGGTCCGCCAGCGCGAGGTCGATCCGACGATCCGATGGATCGAGATGCTTGGCACCGGTCAGCAACCGTTGGGCCGCCGTGAGGTCGCCCCGCTCCAGGTCGGCGAGTCCCAGCTGCAGCGCGAGTCCGGGATCGACCGGGCACTGGGTCGCGGCACGCTCCAGAAAGGGATACGCGTCGTCGCGTAGGCCCATTTCCCAGAGCAGCGTGCCCAGCTCGGCCAGGATCTCGGGCTCGTCGGGCGCCTGGTCGTGGGCTCTGAGGTAGGCGAGCCGCGCCACCTCGGCGTGGCCCAGCTGGCGGTGGTCGCGGCCGATTAAATACCAGGTTTGCCAGGAACTTGGGGCGAGCATCATGGTGCGGGTATAGGCGGCGCGTGCCGACTCGCGATCGCCGAGGGCATCGCAGGTGAGTCCGAGCCGGAACGCCACCTCGGCATCCATCGGGTCGATCCGACTAGCCTCCTCGAGCGCCTCGCGGGCGCGCGCGTAGTCGCGGATCCGATGGCAGAGCGTCCCGAGCCGGAGCCGGGGACGCGCATCGCTCCCCACGAGCTTGACGGCGGCCTCATACCGGACGACCGCCTCGCGGACGTTGCCTTCCGCTTCCGCCAGCCGGCCGCTCTCGAGTACGCGCTCCATCTCCGCTGACATCGCGCAGAAATAACGCGCCGGACGGACCGCTCCTACGCCCGGCCGCCGTCCTCCAGGAAACGCAGCAGGTCAGGCTCTTCCATCTCCTGGGCGGGGAGCAGTGGCGTGTATTTCAGTCGAGTCGCCAGCTTCATCGCCAGCTCGACTTTGAAATCGACCGGCGTGAATCCCTTGTCGGTGAATATGCCGAGGGTGCGGTCCCGGATCACGAGCGCCGCGCCCTGCTTGCGGGCCAGCACCCGCATCACGGGTGTCCCGCCGTTGCCGCCGGCCGGTGGGCGGCGGCCACGGCGCTGGACTCCCAGCGCACCTGGTGACCTTCCCGCTCCAGCTTGAACACGACGATGGACGCGATATTGGGCTCGTCTTCGACCAGCAGAACGGGTGCCATGAGTCGGGCACTAATGTTAGCGGGTGGCGCCGCCATCATCCAACCTGCTATCGATCTTCCTCGCACACGGCGCCTCGGGGGATGCGACGAGCATGCGGCCATACGTGAAGGCGCTGCAGACTCGCGGGCTTCACGCCGCGGCCATCGACTTACCCCGATCCGGGCGTTCGGTCGTTAAGGCCGAGAAAGCCATCCCCACCTTCATCGCGAAGGTGCCACCCGGATCGATCGCCGGCGGGCACTCGTATGGCGGCCGAGTCGCCAGTATGGCGGCGACCGAGGTGCGCTATTCGGCGTTGCTGCTGTTCAGCTACCCGCTTCACCGCCCGGGACATCCGGAGGACCTGCGAACCGAGCACTGGCCGCGGATCGAATGTCCGGTGCTGCTCCTATCCGGTGAATCCGACCCGTTTGCGCGAGCCGATCTGCTCCGGGCGTCGGTGCGACTGCTGCCGCGCGCCGAGCTGATCACGTTTCCAGGGGTGGGTCACGGTCTGCTCCCCGTACTCGACCAGGCGATGGACCGGGTCGCCGCCTTCGTCCGAAAGATTGCTGGATAGACTTGCCCGATGTGCACCGCCCCGGACGACGACGATGGTCCTCGGGTTGGGGCGGCGTTCAAGGAAGAAGAGCGCCGGCTGCGCGCCGGTGATGGCGCCGCCCTGCGGGAATTCGTCGCCCAGCCGGCGACCGGGTTTCGGCGTGGCGCGGTCCTGATCATTCACGACATCTGGGGCTACACCGACTTTTATAAAGACCTGGCGCGCCGGATCACCGAGCACGGCCACGCCGCCGCTCTGGTGGATTTCTTCGGTCGCCAGGGAGACCTTCCGGAGTCGATGCGGGCGCCCGAGCGCACCGGCTCTAACCCCGAGGCAGTGGCGCGCGCTGGGCAGCGAGCTCAGCAATTGTCGGATGAGCGATTCATCGCGGACATGCAGACCGCCGTGGATGACCTTCAGTCGCGCGGCGCAGCGCGGGTCGCCTGCTGGGGCTTCTGCCTGGGTGGGCGGTTGGCCTATGTGGCCGCCGCCCGGGTGCGGGGACTCGCCGCCGCGGTCGCCTACTACGGGTTTCTACAGGCGGCGGCCGGGCGAATTTCTCCCCGGGACCTGGCCGGAGAGATTCGGATTCCGGTCCTGGCCGTCTTTGGCGGTGCGGATGAAGCAATCACGGTGGATCAGATTTCGGCGTTTCGCGACGCACTGCAGACCGACAAGGAATTCGTCAGCTACCCAGGCGCGCCACACGGGTTTCTGCGGTACGGCGCAACCGAGCACAAAGCCGCGATCGACGACGCGCTGCAGCGGACCTATCGGTTCCTGGCGCGGGCGCTGGCGCCGCCGGGCTAATCGCCCTCAGCCGCTAAAGCCGACGGGGAGCAGCACCTCGCCACTGGTGGTCTGGACGTAGACCTGCCAGTTGTAGTAGCCGAGGTAGGCGCGAGAATCGGCGAGCATTTGCCTGGCGTAGAGCATGATCGCGCGGACATAGAGCCAGCTGGGGTTGTAGGCATAGACGGCTCGATTCATGTCCGCGGGCGCACCGTGCGCATGAAGGTAGCGGCCGGCGGCGAGGATCGCGTCGTGCGGGTTGTTCACATCGCCGTGTCCGTAATAAGCCCAGGTGGCGGGCATGAACTGCATCGGGCCCTGCGCGCCGGCGGAACTGAGTCCTTGAATGCGTCCCATGTTGGTTTCGATCAGGTTAATGGCGGCGAGGTATTGCCAGGGCACGCCGTAGGCCTGCTGGGCCTCGTTGTAGTACCCCATCAGAGTCTCAGCCGTCGGTGGCGCGATGATCCGCCAGTGGGGCAGCGCGCTCCGGGCGCCGTTGAGGGTATCGATCTGTTGGGCTGCGGTCAGGTTGTCCTGGACGACGGACCGCACCGCGGCAGGGACCGCTGCCAGAACGGCCGGTACCCAATCCGGGTGGGCGGCCAGCAAATGGTACGCGCGCTGCTGGCGCTCGCCGAGGGCAGCAAATTCCACCTCCTCAGTGTCCCCAGATCGGATGGCGGCCTCCACATAACCGAGCTCGTCGGCGACGTAGGCTGCATCGATGACCGCCGCCGTGGGCGTGGAGGTTGCGATCGGTGAGGCGGTGCCGTTTGGCTTGACAGTCGCAGACCCCACCGTGTGGTGGGAAGCCTGGTTCGAGCTGGATAGGGCGGTTTGCGCGCTCGCGCCACAAGCGGACAGGCCGAGTGCGATGAACGGGAGGACGACCCGACGAAAGAGACGCATCAGCGCTGGGGAAGTCTAGGTCCGACGGCGCCTCAAATCAATCTTCACGATACTCAGGTTTCGACGACGTATGGGTTTTATCCGCCATGAGGAAGCTCAGCGGCCGGACTACGTTGCATCATCCATGGCCTATCCCTGGACCCGCGTGCCGGAGGGCACGCCGCCACTCGATCGCATGCAGCTGCGGCTGTTGCCGGTGGCCAATCTCTTCATGGGCGTGATGTGGTCACGGCCAGGGGGCCTGTCCCTGCGCGCCACCTGGGTGACACCGGCCACTATCTGGCTCGGCATCGCCGCCATTGCGCTGCTGGGATTCCCGGGCGTCGGCGCGATCGGCTACGGACTGACTACCGGACAAATCCTGTACGTCGCTGCGGGGCTGCTGGCGATCGCGCTTGCGGGTGGCGCCGGCACGGTGGCCCTGTATGGCATCCGACAGCGCATCCTGGCGGCCGCGCGTCAGGACTGACGAGAGCTGGCCCGCGCACGGACCGCAGCCCGGCGGCGCGCCCGGTAGGCTCGACCCTTCGCGTCGTTCCCGCAGTCGGCCATCTCACACCAGCGACCCGACCGGTTTTTCGACGCATCGTAAAAAGCCCATTGGCAGGTATCGTTGCCGCAGCCTTTCAGCCGTGTCCAGCGGCCGGTCAGCATCGCAACGAAAACGGCCGCCAGGATTCGTGAGAGTCCAGCGTCGACGCCCGGAACGGACGGGTCCAGGCGCGCACTTCCATTGTCGGTGAAGGCAACCACCAGACGGGCGTCATGGGCGAGCTGGTTAAGCTCTCGTACCGTCCGGACCTCAGCAGCCGCGCTGTTGTTCGCCAGCGCAGATCGCCGCAGCGCCTCACGCAACCTGATCGCTTGCCGGCGATCCCGCTCGCTCACCGATTCGCCCGTCTTGATCAGTTGACGATCCACGAGCCACGACCGCAGGCCGCTCGTCGACGCGAGTTCATCGGCGCCGGATTCGAGGTCACGCGTGTTGATAAAGGCCTCAACCAGGTCAAGCGGTGCCGGGGCCGGCGCTCGTTTGACGGCAACCTCAGCCACGCCGACATCCTAGCACACCAGCAAAACGGCTTGACAGGTTACGTTAACCAGCGTAAGCTCTACGTAGGTTATTGGGCTTACTCGATATTCAGAGAGGTGGCCGAGGATGAGCATTGGAGGTCGGCTGGAGGTCTTGTCGAAATGGTTCGGAACTCCGCGGCCCAACGGTGCGAAGGACACGCGGCTGAGTCAGTGGCGAGCCAACTATGAGGAAGCCTGCGCGATCGCTCGATACGTTCGGTGCATGGCTGAGCGGAGACCGCCGCTGCGATTTTGCGGCACCCAAGACGAGGGCTGAAATGGCAGATCAGGCAGTCCCCAGCCAGAAGATCACCGTCACGCTCAATGAGCGGCTGCACCTCGAGCTTGCCCGGATGGCACGCGACGCCGACACAACGGAGGACGAGCTGATCCGGACGGCGATCAAGGGCCTGGTGCAAGCCCGCCGTGGCCCAGGCATCCCGCGATTTGCCCGAAGGCTTGGTCCCATCGCGCTCGAAGAGGATGGCCCTTCGGCCGCGTGAGTTAGACCGCCAACGGTGCCCTGGATACGCAAAACCGACCGTCGGTCTGTTATAGTTTGACCATGGCCCGGACGGTCAATTCAACCCTTCATAGGGTCCGCCGCGTGGCGTTTCTGGACGTGGCCCAGCATCTGGTCCAGACGAAGGGGTACGAGCAGATGAGCGTGCAGGACGTGCTGGACGCGCTCGAGGTTTCGAAGGGAGCGTTCTACCACTATTTCGATTCGAAGCAGGCGCTGCTGGAGGCCGTTGTCGAGCGCTTCGCCGACGGCGCGATCGCTGCCCTGGCGCCCGTGATCGATGAGCCAGATTTGCCGGCCCTCCGCAAGCTGGAACGGATCTTCGCGGGCATCGCCAGCTGGAAGGCGGATCGGAAGGAGCTCGTGCTCGCGCTCATCGAGGTCTGGAACTCGGACGGCAACGCGATCGTCCGAGAGAAGGTCCGCCGGTTGACCGTGAGCCGCATGGTCCCGCTCCTCTCCAGGGTCGTCAAGCAGGGCATCGACGAGGGCGTGTTGAAAGTCTCCTCCCCTGACGAGACGGCGACCGTCCTCGTGTCGCTCATGCTCGGCGTTCAGGATCTGGCCATCGACCTCTTCCTTGCCCGCCAGGCCGGCACCATCAGCTTCGAGGTCGTGCAGCGAACCATCGCCTCATTTACCGAGGCGTTCGAGCGCATCCTGGGGATTCCGAAAGGGTCGGTGGAGCTTACGGATCAGTCGACCCTGCATTTCTGGTTTGGCTAAGGAGAGAGGCACACATGGCAACGATGATTGAGACGGAGCGACTTACCAAGAGCTACGGCCGCAAGCGCGGCATCGCCGAGGTGTCGTTTCAGGTCGAGGAGGGCGAAGTCTTCGGCTTCCTGGGCCCGAACGGCGCGGGGAAGACGACGACCATCCGGCTGCTGATGGCCCTGTTGCGCGCCGATGCCGGCGCGGCGCGAATCGCGGGACTCGATTGCTGGCAGCAAGCCCTGGAGATCAAGCGACTCATCGGTTATGTCCCCGGCGAGCCCGCGCTCGATCCCAATCTGACAGGCGGGCAGATCCTCGAGTACTTCGCGCATCTCCGCGGCGGTGTCGATCACGCCTACCTCAAGCAGTTGATCGGGCGCTTCGATCTCGACACCAGCCGCAAGTTCCACCAGTACTCGACCGGAAACAAACGCAAGGTGGTTTTGATACAGGCCTTCATGCACCGCCCACGCGTGTTGATTCTTGATGAGCCGACGAGCGGCCTCGATCCGCTCAACCAGCAGGAATTCGATCAGATGGTCAAGAACGCGCGCGATGAGGGGCGCACCGTCTTTCTGTCATCGCACATCCTGAGCGAGGTCGAGAAGACCTGCACCACGGTCGGCATTATTCGCGACGGGCGACTTGTCCGCCTCGGAGACGTTGCCGAAGTGAAGGCGATCAAGCGCTACGAAATCACGATCACATTTGCCAGCGCGGTTCCCGCCGAGACGTTCAAGAGGCTGGACGGCGTGGTTGACGTGGAGACACTGAACCACGGGCATGGTATGCGCCTCGCCATGCAGGGTCCGGCGGATGCGGTGATCAAGGCGGCTGCGCACTATCCGGTCGTCTCGCTGACCAGCTATGAGCCAAGCCTGGAGGACATCTTCCTCCGCTATTACGAGGGGGAGAGTCCCCCCAATGAGGCCCACGATGTGGCTTAGCAGCGTCTTCCTCAAGACGCTCCGCGACTACCGGATCCCGATCCTCGGCTGGGGCATCGGAATGGGACTGGTGGTGGTATCGCCGATGGCAAGCGTGGCCACGCTGCTCACCACGCCGCAGGCCCGGGAACAACTGGTCAGCCTGGCCGCGACGTTCGCATGGAATGCCGATGTGCTCGCTGTCGACACGATCGGTGGTTACGCGACCTTTAAGATCGGCATCTTCATCTTCCTGATCGCGGTCTGGCCGCTCCTGGCTGCCAGTCGCATGTTGCGCGGCGAGGAGGAGCGCGGTTCGCTCGACGTGTTGCTTTCGCTTCCGCGCCCGAGGTTGCGCGTCGCGCTGGAGAAGTTGGCGGCACTGTGGACGGCGCTGCTTGGCATGGGCCTGCTGATCGGGCTGCTGGCGTTCGCCGGTGGGCGAAAGTTCGGCGCCGACTTCGGCCTCGGCGACGCCCTGCTCTTCGGCTTGAACCTCGCCCTGGTCTGCGCCGTGATCGGCGGGGTGGCGCTGCTGATCTCGCAGTTCACTCAGGAGCGAGGCCCGGCGGCGGGCTGGGCGGCAGGCTTGCTCCTCGCCTTCATCGTCCTGGACATGGTCCACCGCGTCATTCCCGACACCGAATGGATCTCGCGCTTCTCTCCCATCTACTACTACAACCTGAGCAAGCCCCTGGTGCCGAGCCATGGCGCCAATGCCGGGGCGATGCTCCTCCTGCTTGGCCTGACCCTCGTCCTCAATGGAGCCGCGATCTGGCTCTTCGTCCGCCGCGACGTTGGAGCGACGGTGCCGCTGCCACGCTGGCTCCGGCTACCCGAACGACCGGCGAGTCGAGCCCTGCCGGCCGGAGACTGGTCGCTGCGTTCGGTCTACGCGCGCAGCCTTGGCATGATCGCAATGCCGACTGTCTGGTGGACGATTGGCATCGCGGGTTTCGCCGGCTGGATCGTGTTCGCCGTCGAGCAGATGGTGACGCAGCTGTCCGCATTATTCAGCAGCTCGCTCACCATGATCACCTTGATCAAGAACCTGGGCGGAGGTGACGCCAGCCTGAGCGCCGGCTTCCTGAGCGCGATGTTTGTCCTGCTGCCGCTGTTTCTGATGGCCTTCGCCGTCACCCAGGTCAGCGCCTGGTCGTCCGACGAGCAGGACGGTCGCCTCGAGCTGGTGCTCTCGACGCCGCAGCGGCGCCTCGGGGTGCTCCTGGGTCGCTTCGCCGCCCTGGGCTCAGCCACCATCGTCATCGGCGTGGTCACCCTCCTTGCGTCGGCCGGGGCCGCCGCGGCCACCGGGCTGAAGCTCGACCCGGTCAACCTGGCCGCGGCGACCCTGGGCATGATCCCGCTCGGGCTGCTGATCGCTGCTATCGGCTACCTGGCGTCGGGGTGGCTGCGTACCGCGGCCGATACCGGGCTCCTGAGCGTCGTGCTGCTGATCTGGTTCTTCATCAGCTTCATCGGACCGGAACTCAATTGGCCGGACGCGACGCTCCGCCTATCGGCTTTCTACTACTACGGCACCCCCTTGCTGCACGGGCTGCAGGTGGTGTCCGTGTTGGGGGTCGTCGCCGTCGCCGCCCTAGCGCTAGGCCTCGGCGCCCTGCGGTTCGTGAACAAAGACATCGGCGTGTAGACTCGGGGCCACCGCCGGGTCCAGGAGGAGTACTCATGACCGTACCGACAAAGGCGCCGACGTACCGAACCGGCAAGATCTGCTACATCGAGATTCCGGCGACAGACATCGGCCGGTCAGCCGCGTTCTACAACCGGGCCTTCGGGTGGCAGATCCGACAGCGCGGCGACGGTGCGACCGCCTTCGACGACACCGTCAACGAGGTCAGCGGCACCTGGGTCCTGGGGCGGCCTCCGGCTTCTGAGCCCGGGCTGATGGTTTACATCATGGTTGGGAGCGCTGCCGCGGCGGTCGCCGCGGTCGTCTCTGCAGGCGGTGAGATCGTGGAGCCCGTCAACCCCAACGCCCGCGAGGTTGTCGCAACGTTCCGCGACCCCGCTGGAAACTTGATTGGCATCTACCAGCAACCCGGCCTGGCCGAAGCCGAGGCGCGCGAGGCAGGCGCGACAGTCGCTTGATCCGCTTAGATCCCCGACGGAATCCGGCTATCGGGGCAGTGGCACCGGGGTTGTAGGTCACAACTGGCCGTCGCTCAACATCCTTGGGGTCCGGGCGGGGTCGGCTGGCAACCGGTTCCTGTTAGCAGGAGGGCCATCAAGATCGCGACTCTATTCCGGGTCACACGGTAGCTTTAACGGCCAGGGCTTTCAACTCGCTCTCAGCCGGCTTCGATGTCCGTTCCTGGGTCCCGGTCCGCGCGAAGGTCGTCGGCGGACGGGCCCCTCACAACTACTCGAGTTTCGTGGCCTTCGATTCGATCGGCCTGCGGATCGCTCATGAAATTCACGACGAGCTGAGCGAGGACGACGTCGAAGGTGCCCTCGTCAAATGGAAGCCGCTCGGCTTGACCGACTCGCACATCGACCTGGATAAGACGAGCTTGGCAAGCGGCGGCGAACGACTGGGATGGATCCACGGCTGAAACGTTGCGAGGGCCGAGCCGGGATGCGAGCACAGCGGTAAGCGCACCAAGTCCGCAGCCAACGTCCAGAGCCCGCTGGCCTGGATGAACGTCTGCCGCGGCGATCAGCGCTTCGGCGAGATGGGGTGTATACCTTCCGACGTGCTGGTCGTAGGCGTCGGCGGACGTCCTAAAAGGTGGCGGCTCCTTCGGCTCGCGGCATGCCGGCAGTATCTAGGGCATTGTGGGAGCTGTCAACAAAACGGGCGGGAGGTCTCGTTCGGGAAACGGCGCTCGTAATTTCTCAGCGATCTTCTGGGCCCTCTGGATCGGTTAGCCTTCGAACCCCTGAATGTCAATGGGCCCGGAATTTACACCACTACTCTCTACTCAACTGCCGGAAGCCCGAGGCCACCGACGGAAAACGGCAACTCCGGACGACTACGCTACTGGTTGAGGACAGGTGGATGGCCGTCATAAGCGGGGCCCCATCAGCCGTGTTGCGGGATCCGGAAGGCTTCACCGCCTTCTACGCACGGGCGTTGCCGCGCGTCTATGGCTACCTCCTCGCACACTGCGCCGGCGTCGCCTGGTTGGCGGAGGATCTCACCCAGGAAACGTTCCTTGCCGCCGTGGCTGAGATCAAGCAGGGACGGTTGGTGACGGATCCGATTCCATGGGTTGTGAGGATTGCGAGGAACAAGTTCGTGGACCACGTTCGGAGGAACCGCCGCGATGAGCGAAAACTGGTGATGGTTTGGGAAGCCCAGCAAGATGCCGGAAATCCCACCAGCGGTCGGGGAGGTGCGCTAAACGCATTGCGGCGCGTCCCGCTGGCCCAACGCGCGGCCTTGAGCTTGCGATACCAGGATGACCTGTCTGTGGCGGATGTTGCAAAGGCGCTGGGCCTAAGCGTTCATGCCGCGGAGTCGCTTTTGGCCCGCGGCAGGGAGACGTTTCGGCGCGTGTACGGGCTGGAAAAGCATGGCTGATCAGGTCGAGCAGATCCTCCGCGAGGCGGACCGTCCCGTTCAACCGCGCGATGAGTTCCGCGACCGTCTGCTTGGCGAACTATTGGCTTCGCTCCAGGCGACGCGCGTCGAGCGGTCGGCTCGCCGTCGATTCCCGCTGGTCCGCGATCTGGCCGTGGCGGCGATGCTCCTCGTGTTCGTCGCTGCTCTCGTCATTGGCTTCAGGGGGCTCCGAGCTGCCAGGCTACTGGCGCCAGTGGGCCCGGCCCCGATCGTTTCGATTAGCCCCAGCAAGATGGTGAGCCCGACCACGGGCTGGGCGTTTACAGGCGACAGACTCGTGCGCACAACGGACGGCGGCGTGCAATGGGTAGACGTGAGCCCGCCATCCCTGCCAGATCGGGTCCCGGTCGACACCAGCGCGTATTTCCTCGACGCAAGGCACGCCTGGATAACCGAGACCACTGGTGGCAGTGGCTTTTCCCTCGTCAGTTTCCGCACCTCAGATGGCGGTCGAACGTGGCAGCAGGGCGCACGGGTCGGGGCGCCCGGAGCCGGTGGCGATGGCGTCTCGCCGCAACTGTATTTCATCGACGCCCTCCACGGCTGGCTACTCTTGCGGGGGGAGAGCACCGCTGGCCAGCCGTCCCCTACCCTTTACAGCTCCAGCGACGGCGGACTCCGCTGGACGCTGACGTCATCCAATCCGGGGAGCCCATTGGGCTGCACAGCGTGGCAGATGGCCTTTGCCTCGGCCAGTACCGGCTGGCTGACAACCACCTGTCCTTCCACTCAGGTTGGGCCGAGCCTGTTGATGACCCAGGATGGTGGAATCACCTGGCACGTCCAGCCCCTACCCCTCACGACGTCGAAGGTGATCTGTCCATGCTCGCTCGATCCGCCTGTCTTCTTTAATCACGCGGGGGGAATCCTCGTCGTGCATGGGTCCCCGGGAGCGCTCTTGGTGACGTCGGATGGCGGCAGCAGCTGGACCGCTCGCTCGCTGCCAGGGGACGATCAGATGGAGGTCGACTTCGCCGATGCTGACCATGGGTGGGCCATCGCTGGGCCAAGCGCTCAGCTGGTAAAGAACCCGTTCTCGCTGACGGAGCCGGCCGTGGCTCTCCCCCTGTATTACACGGCAGACGGCGGAGTGACGTGGGTGCCCGTTCGCACCGATCTTCTGCTCCAGTCGCAGGATGGCCGAATCGACAGCCTCTCCTTTGTGGACCAGAAGAATGGCTTCGCTTCCCGCGTCACATCCCTTGGTCCCTCCCAGCTTCTCAAAACCACCGACGGCGGGATCACTTGGACGGTGGTCCGGCCACGCTGAGGCACCCTGCAACAAAGACCAATCGATCGGGTTAGCCAACTTTCTTCTATAGCCAACCCACGCAAACCGGAAAACCGAGCGCGGGTATTTGCCACTCATGGGATGGAGAGCGAGCTCTTCAAATCACCGGCGCAACAACGAGGAGCATTAGCCCTACGAGAATTACCGTGGCTCGGACCTTGATCTGGCATATCGACATGGAAGAGAAAATCTCGAAATCTACGGCGACCCACCGGTCCCTTGGTCGCAACCCCTCGGCCAGCTCGACGCCATTGCGAAAACGGCCGCGCCGGATCCTGTGATGCACGCACGACCTGGCGGCTGAGCACCGTCGGGCCCGATGGGCACCCACACATGGCGGGCGTCGGCGCGCTCTGGGTCGATGGACGATTCTACTTCACGAGTGGCCCAAGACGCGAACGAGCCGCCACCTGGCAACGAACCCGGACTGCGCGATCTCCGTGGCACTCCGCGATGTCGGCCTGCTCGTCGAGGGCCACGCCGCAAAGGTTAGCGACACGGCGACGCTGGAGCGCATCGCGGCGCGTTATGCCGCGCAGCGATGGCCGGCCCGCGCGAGTGAGGGCGCACTCACCACCGAGTACCACGCGCTCGGCGCAGGCCCGCCGCCATGGAACCTCTACGTCTTCACCCCGGTGGTCGCGTTCGGCGCCGCAACCCGCTGGCGTTTTTAGTTGACGCGCTAGTCCCTCGGTCAGCTCCGGCTAGACATCCCACGTCGGCAAAAGTCAAGCGGCGAGCGTGGCAGCGGAAGGCCACGCCACAGCTTCGTTGAACCGCTGCCGATGGGCA
>Ga0070698_100000546_pt1 | contig 40175 bp, 34 predicted proteins | sample KBSK1502metaG_FD_65477 | JGI IMG/M metagenome (GOLD analysis project Ga0070698, IMG submission 65477) | Corn, switchgrass and miscanthus rhizosphere microbial communities from Kellogg Biological Station, Michigan, USA - KBS K1-50-2 metaG | ecosystem: Host-associated > Plants > Roots >...
GGCAGGTCGCGACCGAGGTCAGCGACTCGGGCGGGCGCGACGGCCAGGTGCGGTCACAACTGACGAACATCAACTTCGGCGAGACGAGACTGCGGTCGCTCGTCACGAGCAGTTGCGGTCAGAACTCGCGGACAAAACCAGTACAACGGCATCTTCCGCTTCCCCACTGCCACCTGGACGTGGGGATGACCCTAGTTCGGCCTAGTCCCGCAAGCGAGCGTGAGCAGGACAATCGAGCGCAAAGGGGACGGGCCACGCAAGTGCCGCGCCAGGCCGATTGACCACATCGGGGCAACGGCCCACCGTGGCTGGGACGGCGTGGGCGTGCCGGGCGGGGCCTCGCCAAGGCCAGAGCCCGGCGCGGGGAGCGCCGGACCCGGTGCCGCGCAGCGGCGCCGCTTGATCTAAATACAGGCGCATTCGGCAACGTGGCGCAGGCGCAGGGCTGTCCAGGCTCATGCACCCACGGACGATCCCGGCCGGGACGGTGAGAGGCTGATTTGGCCGCGTATTTGCCACAGCCAGCCGCAGACACCCGTGCTGGGTCGCGCGCAGCCGCACGCCTTCGATGGATACGAACCGCCTGCAGGCTAACTCTTCTCACAGCACAGTGAGTAGTTTTCGTATATGGATTCGATGCTGAATCTGGGAGCCGGCGAGGGGAGTCGAACCCCTGACCTGCGGTTTACAAGACCGCCGCTCTGCCTACTGAGCTACACCGGCGTGGGGGCAGCCGCTATCGTAGCCGACTGGCTCAGCGGGCGGGCATGCCACGACGGCGGGCGGCCTCGTGCAGGGCGATCCCGGCCGCGACGCCCGCGTTGAGCGATTCGGCCGCGCTGATCGGGATCCGGACGAGCAGGTCGCAGCGCTCGGCGACCACCCGGGACAGGCCCTTGCCTTCCGAGCCGACGACCAGCACGAGCGGGCTCTCCGCGATCTCCATGTCGCTGATGTCGGTGCTGCCGTCCGCGGCGAGGCCGACGACGAACAGGCCGGCCTGCTGGTAGGCGGCCAGCGCGCGGGCCAGGTTGGGCGCCTGGGCGACCGGCAGCCTGGCGAGCGTGCCCGCCGACGCCTTCCACGCGCCCGCCGTCACGCCGGCGCTGCGCCGCGCCGGGATGAGCACGCCGTGCCCGCCGAACGCGGCTGCCGAGCGTGCGATAGCGCCCAGGTTTCGCGGGTCGGTGATGCCATCCAGCGCCACGATCAGCGGCGGCTGGCCGGCGTCAGCGGCCAGCGCGACGAGGTCGTCGGGGTGCGCGTAGGAATACGGCCGGACGCGCAGCGCCAGGCCCTGGTGCACCGCGCCCTGGGTCATCCTGTCCAGGTCGGCTTTGCCCGTCTCCAGCACCGGCAGGCCGGCGTCGGCGGCGAGCTTGACGGCGGCGCGGACGCGATCATCGGCGTCGGTCCGGTACGCCACGTACAGGGCCGTTCCCGGCACCCTCGCCTGAAGTGCCTCGAGCACCGCGTTGCGCCCGACCACCGTCTCCGGGCCATCGCCGCGCCGCGGGCCGCCGGCCTGGCCGCGGTCGGCAGCGGGCTGGCCGTCGGCACCGCCCGAACGGGAGGCCGCTGCCTGGCGCGCGGTCCGCTGCTGTGCCGGGTGGCCCGGCCGGAGTTGGGCTGGCGGCGTCGGGCCCTTGCCCTCGAGGCGGCGCTTGCCGTGACCGCCGGTGCCCGGGCGCGGCTTTCCCTTCTTGGTCACCCCGCCGCGGCCGGCCCGGCGCGGCGGGGATCCGGCGCCGCCGCGCCCGCCGCTCCCCGCTCCGCTCATCGCTTGAGTTCCCAGCGCGGCCCGGCCGGGGTGTCCTCGATGAGCACCCCGGCGGCGCGAAGGTCGTCCCTGATCGCGTCCGCGGCCCGGTAGTCCTTGCGCTCGCGGGCCGCCTGCCGCTGGGCCAGCGCGACGGCGACCAGCGCGTCGACGACCCCACGCAGGTCACCGTCGCGGCCAGCCCCGGTCCACTGCGCGGACAGCGGATCCAGTCCCAGCACCGAGAGCATGCCCCGCACCTGGGCCGACGACTCCGCGGTGCCCTCGCGGTCCCCGGCGGCGAGCGCGTTGTTGCCGTTCCGCACCTCGGCGTGCACGACAGCGAGCGCCTGCGGGACGCCGAGATCGTCGTCGAGCGCCTCGGCGAAGGCCGCCGGCAGGGCGGCGGACGGCGGCTGACCGCCACCCGGCGATCCCACCGCCTCGCCGCCCGCGGCACCGATCTCGGCGGCCCGGGTCACGAAACCCTCGATCCGCCGGTAGGCGGCCGCCGCTTCGGAAAGCGCGTCAGAGGAGAATTCAAGCGCCGAGCGATAATGCGCCGCGCCAAGGTAGTAACGCAGCTCGGCGGGCCGGACCTGGTCGAGCATCGTGCGGATGCTGAGCGAGTTGCCAAGGGACTTGCTCATCTTTTCCCCGGACACGCCGACCAGCCCGTTGTGCACCCAGTAGCGGGCGAATTCGTATCCCGCCGCGCGGGATTGCGCGATCTCGTTCTCGTGGTGCGGGAACACCAGATCCAGGCCGCCGCCGTGCACGTCGAAGCTTTCGCCGAGGTACTTGATGGCCATCGCCGAGCACTCGAGATGCCAGCCCGGCCGCCCCGCTCCCCAGGGCGTCTCCCAGGACGGCTCGCCCGGCCTCGCGGCCTTCCACAGGGCGAAGTCGCGCGCGTCCCGCTTGCCGGCGCCGCTGGAATCGTCGGCCGGGCGCATCTGCTCCAGCCGCTGCCCGGACAGCTCTCCGTAACCGGGATAGGAACGGACGTCGAAGTAGACGCTCCCCTCGGCCGGGTAGGCGTGACCGCGCTCGATCAGCCGCCGCATCATGGCGATCATCTCCGGCACGTGGCCGGTGGCCCGCGGCTCGACGTCCGGCGGCAGGCAGCCCAGGGTCTCGTAGGCGTACGTGAAGGCACGCGCGTTCCGCTCGGCGACGGCCCACCACGGCACGTCCTCCCGCTCCGCGACCTGGAGGATCTTGTCGTCGATATCGGTGACGTTGCGGCAGAACGTGACCTGCTCGCCGCTGGCCCGAAGCCACCGCACCAGGATGTCGAAGCTGACGCCGGACCGGAGATGACCGATGTGCGGCGGCGCCTGGACGGTGGCGCCGCATAGGTACAGGGACACCGTGCCAGGAATGACCGGACGGAACTCGCGAACCGTCCGGGTGGCGGTGTCATGTAGGCGCAGGTTCACCCTGCACAGGCTACGGGATCGGCACTACTGCCCGGCGCCCGTTGATCCAGCGCGGGAATTATCAGCACCCACCGCGCTCATGAGTGCGCAGCCCCTGGTCACCGGGCGTGTCGGTGTTTAGCCGGTTATGCACCGGCAGCGTAACCTTGGGGTGCCGCTCGAACATATTCCTCCCAGGAATGGTCCGTCTCAGTGAGCGAATACCGTCCCATGCTCGCCCGGCGCGGATTCCGGCTGGCCCTGCTCGTCGTGGCGGTCGCCGGCGTGCTTGCCGCCGCGGCCGGCGTGTTCCTCCTTTCCTATCCGGGCACGCGCGATACGGCCGTGGCAGCGGGCGTCAGCGCGCCCCTGGCCAGGGTCTTCCCGGCGGTCATGGACGCGGTGGTCGTCGTGGCCGGCGCGGCGGCCGTGACGCTGCGTGGCGCGCTCCGCGGGTACGCGTGGCTGGTGCTGCTGCTCACCGCGGGCTCGGTCGCCGCGGCCGATGCCGCGCGTGCCATGTCGGTGACGGTGCCGAAGCGGCCGCTGGAGGCGACGGTCGCTATCGTCCCGTGGGCGGGGCTGCTCATCGGCCTCACCCTGCTGTACGCGATGGGGCGGCAGGGGTTGCCGCCGCGGCGGGCCGCGGCCGCGGGGTACGCCCCGGCGAACGGCGGCGCGCCCGCCATGCAACGGCCCAGCGCGCCGTCCGGCCGCCCGGCCGGCCCGGCCGCGGTGCCGCTCAGCGCCCTGCTGGACCACCGGCCCGCGAGGCCAGCCACCCTGACCGACCAGGCTGCAGCGTCCAAGCCGATCGCAGTGTCCAAGCCGACCGTCGTAACCGACCAGGCCATGGTGTCCATGCCGACCGCGGTGACCGAGCCGACCGGGGTGACCGAGCTGACCCCCGTGCCGGAACCGGCCGCCGCGCCGGGGCTGGCCGCCGTGTCAGAGCTTGACACGACATCGGGGCTGGCCGCCGTATCAGAGCCAGCAACCGTGTCCGAGGTGGCAACCGTGTCCGAGGTGGCAACCGGGTCAGAGGTGGCCACCGGGTCCGAGGTGGCCACCGGGTCAGAGATGGCCACCGGATCAGAGATGGCCGCTGCGCCGGAGCCTGCCGCCGTCGGCGAGCCAGATGCCGGGCCCGGGTCGGCGCTGCCCAGGCGCATCCCGCGCGATGACCCCAGCGACCCGGACGCGGGCCCGGCGGACCCGGCCGCTATCCCGGCGCCGGCCGGGGACCAGCCGCCCGGGGACTAGCCCCGGCAGACCAGCAGCGCGACCGCGATGGCCGCCACGCCCTCGCCTCGCCCGGTGAGGCCCAGCCCGTCGGTAGTGGTGGCGGACAGGCTCACCGGCGCCCCGTCCAGCGCCTCGGTGAGGACCTTCTCTGCCTCCTCGCGCCGCGGTGCGATCTTCGGTGAGTTGCCGATGACCTGGATGGACACGTTCCCGACCGCAAATCCGGCCGCGGCGACGAGCCGCGCCGTCTCGCGTAGCAGTGCCGGGCCGGACGCGCCTGCCCATTCCGGCCGGGCGGTGCCGAAATTCGCGCCAAGATCGCCGAGCCCGGCCGCGGAGAGCAGCGCGTCACACGCGGCGTGGGCGGCCACGTCCCCGTCGGAATGACCAGTCAGCCCGGCCTCGCCCGGCCAGAACAATCCGGCCAAGTTCAGCGGGCGCCCTTCGGCGAATGGATGGACGTCAGATCCCACGCCCACTCGCGGCAGCACGGGCTGCTCGCCGGGCATCGCTGCGCCTGGAGGCGCCGTCAGGAGACCAGGACCTCGTCGAGCAGCGCCTCGGCCTTGTCCTCATTCGTCTTCTCGGCGAGCGCGAGCTCGCTCACCAGAATCTGCCGCGCCTTCGCCAGCATGCGCTTCTCGCCGGCCGAAAGCCCGCGCTCTTTGTCTCGTCGCCACAGATCCCTGACGACCTCGGCGACCTTGTTCACGTCGCCGGATGCGAGCTTCTCTAGATTTGCCTTGTATCTGCGGGACCAGTTCGTTGGCTCTTCGGTATGGGGCGCGCGCAGCACCTCGAAGACCCGCTCGAGCCCCTCCTGCCCGACCACGTCCCTGACGCCTACCAGCTCAGCGTTGTCCGCCGGCACGCGCACCGTCAGGTCACCCTTGTCGACCTTGAGGACAAGGTAAGTTCTTTCCTCGCCCTTGATCGAGCGGCTCTCGACAGCTTCGATGCGAGCGGCCCCATGGTGGGGGTAGACGACCGTGTCGCCGACCTTGAAAGACATGTGGCAAGTACCCCTTCCGCAGAAACTTATGATACCACGCGCAGCGCGGACAAATAAAGCCTGCACCTGATTGAAAGGGCAGGTCAGCGGGCTAATTGGCGGCACAGGAAAGGCGGGCTGGTGCTATCTCGGCCGCCCAGGCGCCCGCATTGGCACCCCAGAAGCGGCCCTCGGCGGCGTCGCGCGGGAGGGCGATCGAGGGTCGGCGCGGACCGGTCAGGGCGGCCACCCACGATCTTCAGTATGCCCTGTAAGCCCTGTTTCTGCTGTGCATCCGGGGTTGCCTGGAGATCATCTGATACCCGTGGCAGCACCCGGTGACGGGCAGGCACATACTGGAGAGTAAGGCGCCGCTCGCGCGGAAGAGGGTGCGCGTGGACACAGGCAACGATCCCGGCCGGGACGAGTACGGGCTGCCTCCGGTCGACATCGAGATTCCCGACGATGCCCGGGATCTCGATCGCGACGTGCAGGCTTACTACCGGGAACTGCGGGCGCGCCGGCGGCACATGCGCTTCCGCCGGCTGACCGGCCCACTCACCCGGCACGGCATGGTCATGCCGTTGGTCGCCGCGTGCCTCGCGGGCACATTGCTGGTCGGCACCCTGCTCACCGTGCTGTCCGGCCGGCAGATCCCGCTGCTGCGCGAGCGGCCGTTCGGGACCGCGCCGGCCAACGCGGCAGCCGGGCCGACGCCGCCGGGCGCGCGACCGCGGAGCGCAGCACCGCGGAGCGCAGCATCGCAGCACACGGCGCCAGCCGCGATGATCCCGCACGGCCAGGCCGCGCCTCTGCCGGACGTCCCGGTGGCCATCGGCACCACGCACGTCCAACTGCTCACCCTCGTCCCGGCCGTGCTGGCGTTGATCCCGGCAAGGTGCCACTGCGCCGGGATAGTAACGCCGCTGGCGGGGCAGGCAGCCACGGCCGGCGTCCGCTTCTACCTCGTGGGCGACGCCGCCGCCGTGGCCGAGTTGCCCGCGCTCGCCCGCCAGGCGGGGCTCGGGCACCACCACGTGCTCGTCGTCAGCAGCAACGCCCTCGGCAGCGCCTACGACGCCAGCGGGCTGACCGTCATCCTCGCGAACCGCGGCGGCTTGGTGGGGGCAGGTGGCGTGGTGCGCTTCAACGTCGCGGGCAACCTGACGGCGGCCCAGCAGTTCACGGCCGGGCTGCACGCGCTGGCCCAGCGGCAGTAACGCGGCCACGGCCGGCCCGGCGAACTAGGGCGTGCCGCCGGCTTCGTGACCGAGCGCCCGGCGGGCCGGCGGCGGGTGCGATCGGCGTGGCCGCTACGCTGTGCGTCATTCCGGCTCCCGCCATGGAATCTGAGGAGATCACCCAGTGAGCCTTTCCCAACCTCAGGAGATCCACCCAGCTCGCCGCGATATACAGCGGGCGGTTGAAAAAGGCTCAGTGACCCTACGCCGCCGGGTGTCCACGCCGCTGCGCCGCCTGGCCGTCGCGGCCGCCGCGGCCGGCCTCGTTGCCGGGGCCACCGGCTGCGAGGCGGGCAACAACGCCCCGACGCTTGAGTTCCACCCGCAGAGCGAGGGCATCGATACCGTCGTCCACGGGATCGAGATCAGGGACGCCTTCGTGCTGGGGGCGCAGCTCGGCTCGTCGCTCAGGCCCGGCCAGTCCGCCGGGTTCTTCCTGGCCCTGTTCAACAACGGCCGCGGCGACACGCTGACGAGCGTGACCGCCCCCGGGACCGCGGCGTCGGCCGTACTGCCGCCCGGCGGGATCGTGCTGCGCAACTTCCAGCCGGTCTACCTGACCGGCCCGGTATCCAAGATCGTGCTGACCGGTCTCACCCGTTCGCTGGCCGACGGGGACACGATCAAGGTCACGCTGAACTTCCTGAACACCGGCAGCGTCTCCTTGACCGTCCCTGTGTTGCCACGCGCGTACGACTACGCCACGTTCTCCCCCGCGCCCGCGCCCAGCCCGACGCCCACGGCAAGCGCGTCGGGCACGGCGAGCGCCGCCTCCGCCCGGCACGGCCGGCACGCCAAGGGGAAGCGAGCCCGGGCCGCCACGGCCTCACCCAGCGCGACGCCCTAGGACGCGGCTAGGCCGGGGCCGCGGCGGAGCCGGCCGACGACCGGCCGACGACCGGCCGACGTCAGCCGGCCGGCTCGAACTTGTACCCGAGGCCGCGCACGGTGACAATGTGCCGTGGGCTGGCCGGATCGGCCTCGATCTTCGCCCGCAGCCGCTTGACGTGCACGTCGAGCGTCTTGGTGTCGCCCACGTAGTCGGCGCCCCAGACCCGGTCGATCAGCTGCATCCGGGTGAGCACCCGGCCCGCGTTGCGCAGCAGCACTTCGAGCAGCTCGAACTCCTTGAGCGGCAGCTGGATCTGCTGGCTCCGCGCGGTCACCACGTGCCTGTCGACGTCCATCCGGACGGGCCCGGACTCCAGGATCGACGCGGCCTGCTCGTCGGTCTCGCCGCGCCGACGGAGCACCGCGCGCATCCTGGCGACGAGCTCGCGGGACGAGAACGGCTTGGTGACGTAGTCGTCCGCGCCGAGCTCGAGCCCGACCACCTTGTCGATCTCGCTGTCCTTGGCCGTCAGCATGATCACCGGTACGTTCGACTTCTCCCGGAGCGTCCGGCAGACCTCGCTGCCGGGCAGCCCGGGCAGCATCAGGTCAAGGAGCACCAGGTCTGCGCCGCTGCGATCGAAGGACTCGAGCGCGTCGGGCCCGGTGGGGCACACCGCCACCTCGAAGCCCTCCTTGCGGAGCATGTAGGACAGGGCGTCGCTGAACGACTCCTCGTCCTCCACGACCAGCACGCGTGTCACTTAACTGCCTCCCTGGACGGTTGCGATACGGGTGGGGCCTGGCTAGCCGGAATGGTCGCTGGCTGGGGTCGCAGCGGGAGCCGCAGCGTGAACGTCGATCCCGCGCCCACCTTGCTCCAGACGGTCACGTTGCCCCCGTGCGCGGCCGTGACGTGCTTCACGATCGCGAGGCCGAGGCCGGTGCCGCCGGTGGCGCGGGACCTGGCCGGGTCGACCCGGTAGAACCGCTCGAAGATACGCTCCCGGTCGCGCTCCGGAATCCCGATGCCCTGGTCGGCCACGCTGATCTCCACGGTGCGCTCAGACGCCCGCCTGGTGGTCAGCAGCACGCGGGTGTGCTCCGGGCTGTAGTCGACCGCGTTCTCGAGCAGGTTGCGCAGCGCGGTGACGAGCAGATCCTCGTCGCCTTCCACGACGAGGCCCTTGTGCGCGCTCACGACGAGGTCGATGCCGCGCGCGCCTGCCTTCATCCGGCAGCGGTCCAACGCCTCCGCGACGACCGCGTCCAGCTTGACCGGGACCGGGTCGGGCACCGGCTCGGCCGCCTGGATCCGGGACAGGGTGATCAGGTCCTTCACCAGGCTGGTGAGCCGCGACGCCTCGTACCGCATGCGGCCGGCGAACCGCCGAACCGCCTCCGGGTCGTCGGCGGCGTCCTCGACCGTCTCGGCCAGCAGCGCGAGGGCGCCCACCGGGGTCTTCAGCTCGTGGCTGACGTTGGCGACGAAGTCGCGCCGGACCTCCTCCACCCGCCGGCTCTCGGTCTGGTCCTCGGCCAGCACCAGCACCAGGCCGCCCGCGTCCGGCCCGAGCGGGGCACCGAGCGGGGCGACACGGACCGCGAAGTTGGTGGTGCGGTCGCCGTGGTTGTGGTCGGTGACCTCGATCTCGCCCTCGCGGATCTCGCCGTCCCGGCGGACCTGCCTGGCCAGGGCCAGCAGCTCGCCCACAAGCAGCTGATCGCCCTTGACCAGCCCGAACTTACGCGCCGCCGAACTCGCGCGCAGTACCCGGTCTTCGCTGTCGAGTACCACGGCGGACGAGGAGAGAACAGACAGGACGGACGCGATCCCGGCGGGCAGCCGGGTCGGCTGAGTGCTGGCCGCCCGCGCCTCGCGGGTCGCGTCACCGGTGCGGACATCCATGGCTCAGGCGGCTCCCGTCGCCAGGCCGCCGGACGCGGTGACGCCGACGACCACCTCAACACCCACGATTAGATCGTATGCGGCCCTGCTCACGAGGCCACAACGCCGTATCCCCGGACTTGGCACTTCCCGGAATGTTCACATGGTCGACAAATCAACTCCACGTAGGTTTTGCCCGGATGACACGTGAAATACATGCCTACCGGCCCTGATTTCGTACCGCCTCGGCCGCCTCGGCCGCGGCCTGCGGGTCGAGGTACGTGCCACCGGGGATCACCGGCCGGAACGCGTCGTCCAGGGCATAGGCCAGCGGGATCCCGGTAGGTATGTTCAGCGCGGAGATGTCCTCGTCGGAGATGCCGTCCAGATGCTTGACCAGGGCCCGCAGCGAATTCCCGTGCGCGACGACGAGCACGCACTGGTGGGCCAGCAGGTCGGGGATGATCGCGTCGTGCCAGTACGGCAGCAGCCGCGACAGCACGTCCTTCAGGCACTCGGTGCGGGGCCGCAGCTCCGGCGGCAGCGCGGCGTATCTGGGGTCGGCCGCCTGGGAGAACGGGTCGTCGTCGGGCAGCGGCGGCGGCGGCACGTCGTAGGACCGCCGCCAGAGCATGAATTGCTCGTCGCCGAACTCCTTGCGCGTCTGCGCCTTGTCCTTGCCCTGCAGGGCGCCGTAGTGCCGCTCGTTCAGCCGCCAGGACCGGCGCACCGGAAGCCACAGCAGGCCGGCCGTCTCGAGCGTCCCGTTGGCGGTCTGGATGGCGCGGGTGAGCACCGACGTGTGCACGACGGCGGGGGACAGTCCCGCGTTGAGCAGCAGCGCGCCCGCGCTCTCGGCTTCCCGCCGGCCCTTGTCGGACAGCCCGACGTCCACCCAGCCGGTGAAGAGGCCCTCGGAGTTCCAGACGCTCTCGCCGTGGCGAAGAAGCACCAAGGTTCGCATGACGGCGAGCCTAGCGTTGACCACGGGAACAGGATCTGACCCGGCAAGGTTGCCCAGACGGAGGTGCATGCCCGTGCCGCGACGCTACCCCCGGCGGATCGCGACGATCAGCGTCCATACGTCACCCCTTGACCAGCCAGGAACCGGCGATGCCGGCGGCCTGAACGTGTACGTCGTCGAGGTGGCCCGGCGGCTCGCCGCGCGGGGCGTCGAGGTCGATGTGTTCACCCGCGCGGTCAGCCGGGACGCGCCCCCGGTCGCCGAGCTCGCTCCCGGCGTGCTCGTCCGGCACGTGGTCGCCGGGCCGTTCGAGGAGCTGGACAAGGCCGACCTGCCGGCCCAGCTGTGCCACTTCACCCTCGAGGTGCTGCGCGCCGAGGCCGCCTACGAGCCGGGCAGGTACGACCTCGTGCACGCGCACTACTGGCTGTCCGGCCAGGTCGGGGCCGTGGCGAAGGAACGCTGGGGGGTCCCGCTCGTGCAGTCCATGCACACCCTGGGCAAGGTGAAGAACGCCGCGCTCGCGGCCGGGGACGCCGCCGAGCCCCAGATCAGGATCCGCGGCGAGGCGGAGGTGATCGCCGCCGCGGACCGGCTGGTCGCCAACACCGCCGCCGAGGCGGACCAGCTGGTCAGCCTCTACGGCGCCGACGGTTCCCGGGTCCGGACCGTCAATCCCGGGGTCGACCTGGCGGTCTTCCACCCCGGGTCCACGCAGGAGGCGCGGCGGCGGCTCGGGCTGCCCGCCGACGCGGTGGTGCTCATGTTCGCCGGCCGGGTCCAGCCGCTGAAGGCGCCGCACCTGGTCCTGCACGCGGCCGCGAGGCTGATCGGCGACGACCCGGCGCTCGGCGACCGGCTCGTGGTGGTGTTCGTCGGCGGGCCGAGCGGCGCCGGCCGCGCCGACCCGGACCAGATCGCGGAACTGGCGTACGCGCTCGGCATCACCCGGGTGGTCCGGCTCGAGCCGCCGTGCCCGCAGCGGGAGCTCGCGGACTGGTACCGCGCGGCGACCACCGTGCTCGTGCCCTCCTACTCCGAGTCGTTCGGCCTGGTGGCGGTCGAGGCCCAGGCGTGCGGCACGCCGGTGGTGGCCGCGTCGGTCGGTGGCCTGCGCACCGCGGTGCGCGACGGGGTGTCCGGCGTGCTGGTGCCGGGGCACGACCCGGCCGACTACGCCCGCGCGGTGCGCGAGCTGATCGATTCACCCGGCCGGCTGGCGAGCCTGTCGGCCGGCGCGATCGAACACGCGTCCAGGTTCAGCTGGACCGGCGCGGTCGACCAGCTGATGAGGGTGTATACCGGCGTCATGAACGACGTGGCCGCGGTGGACGCGTGAGGTCACCCGACGGCAGGCCGGCCGCGGCGGCCGCCACGTCGGCGGTCATCGAGGCGGCCCTGGACGGCCTCGGGCTCGGGTACGAGAACCCGCGGCCCGGGGCCTACCTGGTCAGGCTCGCGGGGCAGCACAAGCTCGCCACGATGACCTGGCTGGTCGCGGGCGAGCACAGCCTGCACGTCGAGGCGTTCTTCTGCCGCCAGCCGGACGAGAACCACGCCCGCTTCTACCGGTTCCTGCTGGAGCGCGGCGTGCGGATGTACGGCGTCCACTTCGCGCTCGACCCGCTCGGTGATGTCTACCTGGTCGGGCGGGTGCCGCTGGCCAGCGTCACGGCGGACGAGATCGACCGGCTGCTCGGCTGCGTGCTGAGCTACTCCGACGACAACTTCGACGCCGCGCTCGAGCTCGGCTTCGCGTCGTCGATCCGGCGCGAGTGGGCGTGGCGCGCCAGGAGCGGGCAGAGCCTGGACAACCTGCGCGCGTTTGCCCGGCTCGCCGGCCCCGGCGGCCCCGGCGGCCCGGAATCTACGCGGTGAGGTGCGCCTTCGCGTACCGGTACGCGAGCTTGGTCAGCGCCTCGGCCGCGGCCTTGCTGGCGTGCTGGCCGACCAGGGTGACAGCACCGACCACACCGTGGCTGCGGTAGATGATCGTCCAGATGTTGGCGGTCGCCGGGCCGGTGGCGCGCACGTTCAGCTCGGTGGCGGCGTCAGCGATCCGCGGCGCCCGCTCCTGGGTGATCCGGTAGGTGTAGGTCTTGCCGCCGATCCGGGCCCGGTACCGCGTGCAGCCCGCCGGGATCTTGTGCGCCAGCGCGTCGGCGAGCATGCTCGCGGGCGGCGACAGCAGCACCTCGGAGGCGGCCACGGTCGCGAACCGGAACGTCACGACCGACGCCGGGACCTTGCCGAAATTCCCGGAGGACAGCCCGGTCCCGGAGGCGTTCGCGCACCGGGCGGGGGTGATCTTCACGCCGGGCATCGAATGCCTGGCCGCGGTGATCCCCGGCAGCGACCCGTAGGTCCCGGCCGCGGCGCGTCCCGCCGGGCGGACGCCGTTCACCGAGGTGAGCAGCGCGGAGCGGAGCTGCGCCGCGGTGTAGGCGGAGGCGGCCCGGGCCGGGGCCACGTGGCCGGTATTGGCGGCGGACTGCGCCGCCGTGGTGCCGCCGCTGCACCCGGCAGCCGCCGCGGCGAGCGCGAGCACGGCGATGGCGCCGGGCACGCGTGACAGCTGAACAGAAAACATCTGGAGGTCCTCCGCACGCTCGTGGATGCCTGGAATCGGCGGCGAGCCTATCGCACCGTGAGTAATCGAATGACCGCGTTCCGTGAAATACCCCGCGACCTCGGGCCACGCCGGTGCCCAGGGTGCGGCAGCGCGCGAGCACGGCGCGCGGTCCGCCGCGGCGGCCGACCGTAGGATGGCGGATCGACGCGAGGAGGGCGGCCGGATGGGGCCATTGAGCGGTGTACGGGTGGTCGAGATCGCGAGCCTGGCGCCCGCGCCGTTCGGGTGCATGGTCCTGTCCGATCTCGGCGCGGAGGTGCTGCGGGTGGACCGGCCGGAGGCCTGCGGGCCCGGCGCCCAGCCGCCGGCCGACCCGCTCGCCCGCGGCCGCCGGTCGATCGGCCTGAACCTCAAGGATCCCGAAGGGATACGCCTGCTGCTGCGGCTGGCCGGGCAGGCCGACGTGCTGGTGGAGGGGTTCCGCCCGGGGGTGGCCGAGCGGCTCGGCTTCGGCCCCGAGGTGTGCCTGCGGGTCAACCCGCGGCTGGTCTTCGCGCGGATGACCGGCTGGGGCCAGCAGGGCCCGCTCGCGCCGACCGCAGGGCACGACATCGACTACATCGCGGTGTCCGGCGTGCTGCACGGGATCGGCCGGCCCGGCGAGCGCCCGGTGCCGCCGCTCAACCTCGTCGGCGACTTCGGCGGCGGCGGCATGCTGCTCGCGGTCGGCGTGCTCGCCGCGCTGGTCGAGCGCGGCCGGTCCGGGCTCGGCCAGGTGGTGGACGCGGCCATGGTGGACGGCTCGGCGCTGCTGAACGCGTTCCTGTACGGCATGATCGCCAGCGGCATGTGGGCCGAACCGCGCGGCGCCAACCTGCTCGACGGCGGCGCCCCGTTCTACGACACCTACGAGACCGCGGACGGCGGGTACGTGGCCGTCGGCGCGCTGGAGCCGAAGTTCTACGCCGAGCTGCTGGCCGGGTTGGGGCTGGACGAGGCGGACCTGCCCGGCCAGTACGACCGGGCCGGCTGGCCGGTGCTGCGCGACCGGTTCGCCGAGGCGTTCGCGAAGCGCACGAGGAACGAGTGGGCGGAGGCGTTCGGCGGCACCGACGCCTGCGTGTCCCCGGTGCTCGCGCCGGACGAGGCGCCCGGCCACCCGCACAACGCGGCGCGCGGCACGTTCGTGCGGGCCGGCGGCGTGGTCCAGCCCGCACCCGCGCCGCGGTTCAGCCGGACCGCGTGCCCGCCGCCGGGCCCGCCGGGCCGGCCGGGCGCCGACACCGGCGAGGTGCTGGCAGGCCTCGGGTTGTCCGGCGAGCAGATCGCCGGGCTGCGCGCGGCCGGAATAGTTGCCTGAACGGCTTCCGCCATAGGCTCCTGGCGAGCGGGACTGTCAGAGCGCCTGAACGGCTTCCGCCAGCCCGTTCCCGGAACGAGAGCCCTGGGTCTCAGCCGCCGCCGAGCTGGCCGGCCTTGACCGCAAGAAGGATCACGGCGATCAGCAGGTAACCGCGCAGGCACCACATCCCCAGCTTGGTACCCGGCGACCAGGTCACGGGCTTGAGCAGCGCGAGCGGCGGCATCCGCCAGTTGACCCGCTCCTCCCGCGGCACCCGGGGCGGCGCCACGCGGGGCCGGCCGCTGTGGGCCCGCAGGATCCGCAGCGTCACGGCCACCGCGGCGAAGCCGGCCACGAGGGCCACGAACAGCCACAGCGCGACCTGCTTGGCGTCGATGTGGGGGAAGAGCGTGGTGGCCATCAGCACGCCGGACAGCAGGATCAGGATCCCGATGATGACCGAGGCCACGACGTTGAGCCAGCGCGGGTTGACCCAGGGCCCGAGCACCTCGGGATCGTTGCAGAGCAGCAGCAGGAAGACGCTGGCGCTCGGCAGCAGCACGCCGGCCAGCGCCTGGACGCTGGTGGTGATGAGCCCGAGCGGCGCGCCCGGGATGAGGACGATCGCCGCGGCGAACACGACGACCCCGGTGTAGGTGAGGTAGAACGGCCGCGCCTCGCGGAACTTGCGGTGCAGCGAGTGCCGGATGCCGAACACGTCGCCGAACGCGTAGCTGGTGGACAGCGTGACCGCGGCCGCGCCGATGATGCTGGCGTCGAACAGGACGACCGCGAACAGGCCGCCGAGCGCGCTGCTCTTGTGCTCGAGCGCGCGGGCCACGCCGAGCGCGTCGGTGAAGTGCCCGATCAGGCCGGTGCGCTGCACGGCGTAGGCTGCCACGACCACGACTGCCGCGGCGCCGCCGACCACCACGAACGCGCCCAGCGTGGTGTCGGCACGCTCGTAGCCGATGAACCGCGGGGTGATCCGCTTGTCGATGACGTTGGACTGCTGGAAGAACAGCTGCCACGGCGCGACGGTGGTGCCGACGATCGCGATGATCAGCAGCACCCCGGTGGAGCTCAGGCCGCCTTGCACGCCCGGCACCACGAGGTGGTAGAAGGCCGAACCCCAGTTGGGGTGCGACAGAAACGCCAGCGGCACGAGCACCAGGCTGACCGCGATGAATGCGAACATGGCGCGTTCCCACCGCTGGAAGCTCCCGGTCGTCGTGATGGCCACCAGCAAGACCGCGGCGGCCGGCACGGAGACGTACGGGGTGACGCCGAAGTAGCGCAGCGCCAGCGAGATGCCGATGAACTCGGTGACGATCGTGAGGAAGTTCAGCAGGAAAAGGTCGCCGACGCTGAACGCGCCCCAGAACCGGCCGAACCGCTCGATGATGAGCCTGGCGTGACCGACGCCGGTCACCGCGCCCAGCCGGACCACCATCTCCTGGTTGACGATCAGCACGGGGATGAGCAGCAGCAGCACCCACAGCAGGGTGTAGCCGTAGTTCTGGCCGGCCTGCGCGTAGGTCGACACCCCGCCCGCGTCGTTGTCGCCGACCATAACGATGAGGCCGGGTCCGACGATCGCGAGGAACACCATCAGCTTCTTGCGCAGCCCGACGAACGTGTCCTGGTCGGCCCTGATCCGACCAAGGGCGCCCTCGATGTCCCCCAGGTGCGCCTCGTCCAGCACCGCGCTCGGCTGCACGAGCTGCCGGGCCGGCTGCGCGGGCCGCTGCTGCGGCGCGGGAGGCTGCTTCTGCGCGGGAGGCTGCTTCTGCGCGGGAGGCTGCTTCTGCGCGGGAGGCTGCTTCTGCGCGGGAGGCTGCTTCTGCGCGGGAGGCTGCTTCTGCGCGGGAGGCCGTTGCGGCGCGGGCGGCCGCTGCGGGGGCGGCTGCGTCACCGCGGCTCTCCGTGCTGGCGGTCCGGCGGGTCGGCTACCTCCCTGCGTTTCCAGTCGCCGGGCAGGGTGACCTCGAGCACGTCGTCCACCGTGATCAGGCCGAGCAAATGGCAGCTGTCGTCCACGACCGGGATCGTGATCAGGTTGTAGTCGGTCATCAGCACCGCGACGTCCACGACGTCGGTGTCCGGACCGACGCGCACCGGGTCGGTGTCGCTGACGTCGCCGAGCCGCGCGCTGGAGTCCGACTGCACCAGCGTGACCAGCCGGGCCACCCCCGTCAGGCACCCGTGCTCGTCGGTCGCGTGCACGCTGGTGAGCGCCTCGGGCTGCAGGGTGACCGCCCGGCGGACGGCGGCGAGCGCCTCGTCCACCCGGGTGTCGGCGGCCAGCGCGACGTAGTCCACGCCCATCAGGCCGCCCGCGCTGGTCGGGTTGAATCCCATCAGCGTGAGCACCTTGGTGCGCTGGCCCGCCGGCAGCAGGTCGAGCACCGGCTGGCGGCGCCGCTGCGGGAGCTCCGCGATCGCGTCGGCGGCGTCGTCGGCGCGCATCCGGCTGAGCACCTCGGCCACCTCCTCGTCCGAACGCGAGGAGAGCAGCCTGATGGCCTTGTCCTCGTCCAGCTCCTCGAAGACGTCCGCCTCGAGCTCGGGGTCCACGTGCACGCGCCCGAGGATCTCGGTCTCCTCCTCCTTGGACGCCTCCTCGAGCAGGTCGGCGATCTGGGCGGGCTTCAGCCGGCGGATCCGCGCGAACGGCCCGCGCAGCACCGCGCTGCCGGTGTGACCGATGAGCGGCTCGAACTTCTTCCAGTCGCGGAACACCGCCTGGTCCTGGTCGTGGCCGCCGAGGCCGAGCAGGCCCAGCACCCGCCGCGGACGGCGCCTTGTGTCCACCCCATGCAGCACCCACTCGCCGTCCCGGCGGGCCAGCTGGACGTCGGCCGCCCGGACCAGGCGCGCGCTGTCCACGTCGATCAGCCGGTGCCCGAGCACGTCGTCGCGCAGCAGGACCTCCCCGTCGCGCCGCTCGAACCGGCGCAGCGACAGCCGGGCGCTGGTCAGCTTCAGCTCGTCGGAGTCGAGGGAGCCGACCTGTTCCATGGGGACGAAGACCTGACGGCTCCCGACGGTGGCGACGAAGCCGGTCACCAGCGGGTAGTCTTCGCCGCGCAGCCGCACGATGACGTCGGAGAGGCGGCCGATCGACTCTCCGTCGCGAGCGGTGATCGGCCGCCCGAGCAGCGCGGACAGCCGCAGGGTCTGGCCGCTGCCTGTCTCGGGGACCGGAGTCGCTGCCGGCGTGGCGGTCATGGCGTGCTCCCCTCGGTGAGGATCCCGGTGCCCATACCCTGCCACGTCATGGTTAACTGCAGGCGGCCTATCCTCGGCACCTGATTGCGGTGTATGAAGGCCACAGCACGTTCGGAACGGAGGACCGGATCTCGTGGCCATGCGCCGTGCGGCGAGCCTGCTCGCCGCGCGCTCCACTACCCCGGACAGTTTCGGCTATTCGGTCAAGCGGCGCCTGCTGGGCCAGCCACTGGTCAACGAGCAGCTCTCCGAGCAGCGTCTGTCCAAGCCGCTGGCGCTCGGCGTCCTGTCGCCGGACGGCATCTCCTCCTCGGCGTACGGCACCGAAGAGATACTCATCGCGCTGCTCCCCATGGCCGGGCTGGCGGCGTTCGCGCTGATCCTGCCGATGACCCTGGTCATCCTGCTCGTCATGACGCTCGTGGTGCTGTCCTACCGCGAGGTCGTGATGGTGTACATCCGGCCGGGCGGCTCCTACGTGGTCGCGCGGGAGAACTTCGGGCCGCGGATCGCCCAGGTAGCCGCCGTCGCGCTGCTCATCGACTACATCGTGACCGTCGCCGTGCAGACCGCGGCGGGCACCGCGGCGGTCGTCTCCGCGTTCCCGGTCCTCGGCAGGTACAGCCTCGTCATCACGATCGGCGTGATCCTGCTGCTGAGCTTCGGCAACCTACGCGGTCTCAAGGAGGCCGGGCGGGCGTTCGCGGTGCCGACGTATCTTTTCGTCGGCTCGGTGCTGCTGATGATCCTGATCGGGCTGATCAGGGAGATAACCGGGAGCCTGCACCAGGTCAACCCGCACGCGCTGCACGGCACCTATCCGATCGGCAGCGGCACCAGCGGCCTGCTCACCTTTGCCATGATCTTCACCCTGCTCAAGGCGTTCGCCAACGGCGGCGCTTCGCTGACCGGCATCGAGGCGGTCAGCGACGCGGTCGGCGCGTTCCGGCCGCCGGAGGGGCGGAACGCGCGGCAGGTGCTGGTCGCGGAAGGCATCATCCTGGGCACCCTGGTGGCGGGGATCTCGTGGCTGGCACACGTGACGCACACAACGCCGTTCCGATCGGGGGCCCCGACCATCCTCGCGCAGGAGGCGACGCTGGCCTTCGGCGGCGGCCTGGGCCGGGTGCTGTTCTATCTCGTCCAGGCCGCGACGGCGCTCATCCTGTTCACCGGCGCCAACACCAGCTTCAACGGCTTCCCGTTCCTGGCCAGCTACGTTGCCGGCGACGCGTTCTTGCCGCGGTGGCTGCTCAAGCGCGGTCACCGGCTGGTGTTCTCCAACGCGATCGTCGTGCTGACCGGGATCTCGATAGCCCTGCTCATCATCCGTGGTGCGAACGTCAACGACCTGGTGCCGCTGTACGCGATCGGCGTGTTCACCGCGTTCTCCATGGCCGGCTTCGGCATGGCCCGGTATCACCTGCGCCGCAGGGAGCCGGGCTGGCGGCGCAGGCTGATCATCAACGCCTCGGCGGGCGGCCTGAGCGCGATCGTGGTGCTGATCTTCGCGGTGGTCAAGTTCACCGAGGGCGCGTGGATCGTCGTCGTGCTGTTCATCGTCCTCGTCCCCGCGCTCATCCGGCTCAACAGGGAATACGCGATGGAGGCCGAGGTACTCGACACGATCACCGGCACCCAGCCGCCGCCGCCGCCCGCCTACTCCCGCCGCACCGTGCTCGTGTTCGTGGACAGCTTCGACCTGGCCACGCTGGCCGCGCTGCGGTACGCGCGGAGCCTGCGCCCGACCAACCTGCGCGCGGTGCACTTCGTCATCGACAGCGCCCGGGCCGAACTGCTGCGCGAGCAGTGGATCCGCGCCGACCGCGGCGTGGTGCTCGACTTCATCGACGTCCCGGACCGGCGGCTGGTCAAGGCCGCGGCCGATCTGGTCAGTCGCGAGGTCGCGGACCCGGGCACGCACGTGACCGTGATCCTGCCCCGGCGCAGCTTCTCGCCACTGCTCGGCCGGTTCCTGCACGACCGCACCGCCGACAAGATCGCCAGCGCGGTCAGCCGCATCCCGCGCTCGGCCGCCACGATCATCCCCTACGACGTGCAGAGCCGGGTGGAGCTGCTGCAGGAGCGGCAGGCGGCCGAGGCCAAGGCCGGTGCCGCCGGACAGGGAGCGGGCCAGGCGGCGGACGGTCGGGCCGCTGACAAGGCCACGGCCACGCAGCCCCCCGGCCAGGCCGCGCGCGGCCCGGACGCCGGTCCGGACGGCGCGCAGTCAGATGCGGGCGGAGCGCGGGCGGGGCAAGGTAATGGCCCGGCCGCGGCGCGGCCGGGTGCCGTGTCCCCGCGTCAGGGCGGGGGCGGCAAGCCGGGCGCCGAGCCCGACGGCTCCGGCGGGCGGGTGCCGTCCCGCGGCGTGAGCCCCATCGGCAGCTTGGCCAAGCCGGGCCGGGCGACCGTCGAGGGCCGCGTGCGCGCCGTCGAACTCCGCCCGGTCGAGCAGAACTCCGTGCTCGCGGCGGAGATCGCGGACGCCACCGGCGAGCTGACGGCGCTGTTCTACGGCCGCTCGCGCATCCCGGGCCTGATCTGCGGCGCGCGGGTCCGGTTCCGCGGCACGGTGGGCATCAGGGGAGGACGCCCGTTCATGGTCAATCCCACGTACGAGCTGCTCCCGGCCGACCCAGGCAAGCCCGGCGGGGACGTGAAGCCGTGATGCCCGGCGCCGCGACCGCGGCGCTCAGACGGCAGCTCGCAGGCGCTAAGACAGCAGCTCGTAGTTGGGGTTGACCATCGTCGCGGCGCCGGCCCGGATGCTGACGGCTCCGGCGAGCCGGATCTTCACCCCGGGCTCGATGCCCGCGATGTGCTGGCGGCCGTAGAACAGCGCGGTCAGCTCGCCGGTCGAGTCGGCCACGCTGACGGCGAACACGCTGCTGCCTCCGGTCGGCCGGATCTCGACGGCGCGCACGCGGCCCACGACGGTGGCCCTGCCCGGCTTGGCCAGGCCGCCGATCTGATCCACACCGGGGGGCGGGACCGGGTGCTCGTACCGCTCCGTGGGGTCGTCGCGCGCCGCCGAGCCAGCCGGCAGATGCGAGCGCCGCCGCGACCGGGACCCGCCCGTGCCCTCGGGCGCGGTGCCGCCGGATGCCACGCCGTCCGTCGCGCTGCCGCCGCCTGTCGTCGCCGCGCCCGCTGCACCATCAACCGCGACCACGGTCTTCTGCCCTGCGCGCGCGGCTTCCCGCTCGTGCAGTTCCTCGACCCGGCTCTGCACGTCGTAGGGGATGATCGTGGCCGCCGAGCGGGGGATCCGGCTGACCACGCTGGCGATCTTGTCGGCGGTCCTGTCGTGCAGGAACCGGCCGAGCAGCGACGAGTAGCTGCGGCGGGGCAGGATCACGGTCACGTGGGTACCGGGATCATCCACCTCCCGGCAGACCAGGTCGGCGGCGCACCGGGTGAGCCGCCGGTCCGGGCAGTCGACCAGATCGAGCACCACGCCGCGCTCGGCCCTGGACCAGTCCCTGCGCAGCGTGTCGGCCCGGTCGCCGTCGATGACGAAGTGCACCGCGCGCAGCGTGGTCGGCCGCAGGCTCCGCGCGTACCGCAGCGCGGCCAGCGTGGCCAGGTCGAAGCTGTCCACGAACACAAGGACCGTGCGCCGCGCGTAGTGCGGCGGAGGCGGCGGCTGCGTGCCCTTGATCGTCTCCAGCACCGCGCTCTCCATCCGGTACTCGCGGTTGAGCCGGATCAGCACGAATACCAGCAGCGGGAAGACGATCACCACGAGCCACGCGCCCTCGGTGAACTTCACCACGGCGAAGATCAGGACCACGATCGCCGTGTACACCCCGCCGACCGTGTTGATCACCAGCCGCCGGCGCCACTGCGGCTCCTTGTTCCTGATGTGATACCTCGCCATCCCGAAGCCGGCCATCGAGAACCCGGTGAACACGCCGATCGCATAGAACGGGATCAGGTTGTTGACGTTGAAGCCGACCACGAGCCCCAGTGTCAGCGAGACCACGGTCAGCACGACGATGCCGTTGGAGAACACCAGCCGGTGGCCGCGCTTGGTCAGCCACCGCGGAAGGAACGAGTCCTCGGCGACGAAGCTGGCCAGGAACGGGAACCCGCTGAAGCTGGTGTTGCCGCCGGTGAACAGGATGGCCGCCGTCCCGGCCTGGACCGCGAAGAACAGCACCCGCCCCAGCACGCCGTGGCCGAAGACGAGGTTGGCCTCCTGGGCCAGCACGGTCGGGTAGCCGCTCACGTACGGCCGTGCGTGCATGGCGTGCGCCAGCCACGAGATGCCGCCGATCAGCACGGCGACGATGGATCCCTGCATGACCAGGATCTGCCGGGCGTTGCGGCCCTCCGGCGGCCGCAGCGCGCTGACCGCGTTGGACACCGCCTCGATGCCGGTCAGCGACGAGCCGCCGTTGGCGAACGCGCGCAGCAGGACGTAGATCGCGCCCCACGCCAGCAGCCCGGATCCGGAATGACCGAGCAGGTACATGCCCTTCGCCGGGTGCACCTGCGGCAGCCCGCCCACCGCCTCGCGGGCCACGCCGACGACGATCATCAGCACCACCGCGGCGGAGAACAGGTACGTCGGCAGGGCGAACGCCCGGCCGGCCTCGCGGATGCCGCGCAGGTTCCCGTAGCACATGATCAGGATCGCGATCACGGAGATGATCTCGAGCGCGTGCGGCCCGAGCGCCGGGAAGGCCGACACGATCGCCGCGCTGCCCGCCGCCGTCTGGACCGCGACCGTGACCACGTAGTCGATCAGCAGCGCCACGGCGGCCACCTGGGCGACCCGGGGACCGAAGTTCTCCCTCGCCACCACGTAGGACCCGCCGGCCCTGGTGTAGACGGAGACCACCTCGCGGTAGGACAGCACGACGAGCGCGATGCCGAGCAGCACGACCCCGGTCATCGGCAGGATGAGCGAGTACGCAGCGACCCCGAAGACGGGCACGAGCTCGATGAGGATTTCCTCGGTGCCGTAAGCGGCGGACGAGATCCCGTCACAGGACAGCACGCCGAGCGCGAGCGGCTTGGACAGCCGCTCTTCGCTGAGCTGCTCGTTGACCATCGGCGGTCCGAGCAGCCGGCGCTTCAGCACGTAGCCGAGGCCCTCGGGCACCCTCGCCACCCGGCCGCCGCCGAGCAGGCCAGCCGCCTTGGTTACGGCCACCGCGCTCTGCCCTCCTCCCGCCCGACATCACCCTCGTGCCCGCCCCCGCCGTACCCGGCCTGCGGGTCGACCCGGCGCTGGCCGGCCGACCAGGCACCTGGCTGGTCCGTCCCACCTGACGCTAGGACGGGTGAACCCCGGCGCGCGTCAGCAGGGCGTCAAGAGTCAGCGCCCGGCCGTTAAGGATCCGTCAAGATCATCCAATTCGGGCCGGACCGGGGTTCGACTGGCAGTGTCATGACATCCGGCAGGAACCGACGCGGGCTCGCGGCGCCCTTCGCGCTGCCGCTGGGCTTCGCGCTGCTGCTCGTGGTCGGCACGGTCGCGGCCGCGCTCGGCGGCAGGCTCAGCGCGGCCGGGGTGCTCATCGCCTGCTCGGTCGTGACCGGCGCCACGTCTTTCGTCGCCGAGCCGCTCGCGGCCGCCCCGCTGGCGCTGATCGGCTGGCTGACCGCGATCGGCTTCTCCCGCCCGCCGTACGCGCAGCTGCGGCCGACCGGGCCCATCGCCTGGCACGCCGCGATCGCGGTCGCCGCCAGCGCGCTGGCGGGCGCCGGGCTGGGCGTGCTGTACCGCTGGTGCGCCGGACGGTTCACACTGGTAGGCATGGGTGCCTCCACCGACGCCGCGCGCAGCGGCGGCGCGGCGTCCGCGGGCGACGGGCTGACCGGACGGCCAGAGGCCGGACGGCTGCTTCCCGCGTACCACGGGCCCGCGCGGCGGCCCGGGCTGGCCGGCGCCATCGACGTGCGCCGGCGCCTGTACGGGGTGGTCCTGGCGCTGGCCGCGATCCCGCTGCTGACGGTGGCGCTCGTGGCCGCCCGGCCGCGCCTGGACCTGGCCGACGACCTGCTGATCTACCTGGTCGCGGTCGTGACGACCGCGGTGGTCGGCGGATTCTGGCCGGCCGTGCTGACCGCGGTGGCGTCCAGCATGCTGCTGAACTGGTACTTCACGCCGCCGCTGCACACGTTCACGATCGGCGAGCCGCGCAACCTGCTGGCCCTGGTGCTGTTCGTGACCGTGGCCGTGGCGGTCAGCAGCGTCGTGCACCTGGCCGCGCGGCGCGCGCTGCAGGCGGCGCACAGCAGGGAAGAGGCGGCGTCCCTGCTGGCGCTGGCGCAGACCGTGCTGGGCGGCGCCGACACGCCCGCCGCGGTCCTCGCGCACCTCACCAGCACGCTGGGTGGCCGGGCCGAGCTGCAGGAGCGGGTCTCCGGACGCTGGGTCCCGGTGGCGTCCAGCGGGACCGTCGACGCGATGGACGGCGCGGTCCGCGTCGAGGTGCGCCAGGACCTGGCCCTCGTCGTCGCGGAGCACTCGCCGGCGGCCACCCCCGGCCTGCTGGTCGGGTTCGCCGCTCAGGCGGCGGCGGCGCTCGACCGGGAACGGCTGCGGACGCAGGCCGCCCAGGCCGAGGCGCTCGCCGAGGGCAACCGGATGCGCACCGCGCTGCTGGCCGCGGTCAGCCACGACCTGCGCACCCCGCTCGCCTCGATCAAGGCCAGCGCCAGCAGCCTGCGGCAGACCGACGTGCAGTGGAGCGACGCGGACACCGCGGCGCTGCTGGCCACCATCGACCACAACGCGGACCGGCTGGACGCGCTCATCGGCAACCTGCTGGACATGAGCCGGCTGCACACTGGCTCGCTGCAGCCGTTCCTGCGCCCGACCGCGATCGACGAGGTCGCCCCCGTCGCGCTGCGCGGGCTCGACGCTGCCGTAGGGCATCTTTCCGGCGAGGAGAGCACCGTAGGGCGTCTTTCCGGCGAGGAGAGCAGGTCCAAGCTGGAGATGGCGGTGCCCGACGGGCTGCCGCTGCTGCGGGCCGACCCGGGGCTGCTGGAGCGGGTGCTGGCGAACCTGTTCTCCAACGCGCTGCGGCACTCGCCGCCGACCCGGCCGCCGGTGCTGAGGGCCCGCCAGTCGCAGGACACCGTGCTGCTCGAGGTCATCGACCACGGGCCGGGCGTGCCGGATGAGATGAAGGAACGCATCTTCGAGCCGTTCCAGCGGCTGGACGACCACCATGGCGGGGTCGGGCTGGGCCTGGCGGTGGCGCGCGGGTTCGCCGAGGCCATGGGCGGGTCCATCGCCGCCGCCGACACGCCGGGCGGCGGGCTGACGATCCGGGTGCGGCTGCCGATGGCGACCAGCGAGGCCAGATCGGCGCTCGGGGCCGAGCAGTGACCCGCGTGCTCGTCGTGGACGACGAGCCGTCGATCGTCCGGGCGCTGCGCATCAACCTCACCGCGCGCAAGTACGAGGTCAGCACCGCGACCGACGGCGCGTCCGGCCTCGCCGCGGTCGCGCGCGACCGGCCGGACGTGATGATCCTGGACCTCGGCCTGCCGGACATGGACGGCACCGAGGTGATCCGCGGCGTGCGCGGCTGGACGTCCACGCCGATCATCGTGCTGTCGGTGTGGGGGCAGGAGAGCCAGAAGGTGGCCGCGCTCGACGCGGGCGCCGACGACTACGTGACCAAGCCGTTCGGGATGGACGAGCTGCTGGCGCGGCTGCGGGCGGCGGTGCGGCGGGCTTCCCCGGCGCCGGACGAGCCGGTGGTGACCACGGAGCACTTCACCGTCGACCTGGCCGTCAAGCGGGTGATCCGGGCCGGCGGCGGCAACGTCAGCCTCACCCCCACCGAATGGCAGCTGCTCGAGGTGCTGGTGCGCAACCGCGGCCGGCTGGTGACCCAGCGGCAGCTGCTGCAGGAGGTGTGGGGACCGGCGTACGAGACAGAGAGCAACTACCTGCGCGTGTACATGGCCCAGTTGCGCCGCAAGCTCGAGCCCGAGCCGTCGCGCCCGCGGTACCTGCTGACCGAGTCCGGGATGGGATACCGGTTCGATCCGTGACCCGGGTATGGCGCAGCCGTTCGGAAGCCAAATTAGTGGTATTCGTGCGTACCAGACACTAGAGCGGCGTTCTACTTGCGGGTAGCGTAGAAGTCGTCGCGCTGTTGGAGGTCGCCGTGAGCACGTACGACTTGTACACCCTGCCGGTCGAGCGGGAGACCTGGGACGTCCCCGCCGCCGGAGCCACCCGCTTCAACTGGGACTACGACAGCGGCCGGAGCCGGCTGCTCGACTTGTACCAGCGTGGCAAGGACAAGCAGTGGGACGCCGCCAAGCGGATCGACTGGTCGCTGCCGGTGGATCCGGCGAACGTGATGGAGATCTCGGAGGAGTTCTGCCCCATCTACGGCTCCCGGCAGTGGGACCTGCTGTCGCAGGCCGAGCGCGACGAGCTCAGCCACCACCTGTCCTCGTGGCTGTTCAGCCAGTTCCTGCACGGCGAACAGGGCGCGCTGACCGTGGCGGCCCGGATCGTGGAGTCGGTCCCGGACATGGACTCCAAGTTCTACGCGGCCACCCAGACCATGGACGAGGCGCGGCACGTCGAGCTGTACTCGCGGTTTCTGCGGGAGAAGATCGGGATGTACTACCCGATCAACGACGACCTGGCGAAGCTGCTCGCGGACGCGCTCAGCGACTCCCGCTGGGACATGCCGTACCTGGGCATGCAGGTGCTGATCGAGGGGCTCGCGCTCGCGGCGTTCGGCGTGCACCGGGACATGGCGCAGAACGCGCTGGTCAAGCAGCTGCTGGCGTACGTCATGCAGGACGAGGCGCGGCACGTCGCGTTCGGCCGGCTGGCGCTGCGGGACTACTACGCCGGGCTGACCGAGGCCGAGCGGGCCGATCGCGAGGAGTTCGTGGTCGAGGGCTGCTACCTGATGCGCGACCGGTTCCGCGGCCGCGAGGTGTGGGAGCGGATGGGCTTCGACGTCGATGAGTGCATGGAGTTCACCGAGCACTCGCCGGTCCAGCAGGCGTTCCGCGCGCTGCTGTTCAGCCGGATCGTGCCTTGCGTGAAGGACATCGGGCTGTGGGGGCCGAAGGTCCAGCGCGCCTACGTCGATCTCGGCGTGCTGGACGCCGCGGACACCGACCTCGAGGCGCTCATGCGCCAGGACGAGGAGATCGCCGAGAAGGTGGACGCGGACAAGTACGCCGCCGAGCTCGCCGGGCGGCAGGCCGAGGTGGACGCGGCCATCAAGGTCGGCGCCGAGGGCTGACCGAGGGCGAGCCGGCCCCGCGGGGACCCTGACCCGGGCCCGGTGACTGATCCGCCGCTCCGTCATGATCGTTGGCGGATTTCCGCCCACCGGTGGGCGGTTTCCCGCCAGTTGCACCCGCCCCGGCCCGCCCCCGCCGGCGCGCCCGCGTCAGCGGGTGCCGAGCCGCTCCAGCCGGGCGAGCGACCTCTCGTCGCTGCGGCCGGCCAGCCAGCGCAGCGACCTCGGGGCGATCCGCGACAGCGCGTAGCTGATCCGGGCCTCCGCGTTGACGGGGACGAGCGCCCGGTTGTCCAGCACCGCGCGCAGCACCGCGAGCGCGACCTTTTCCGGCGGGAAGCCGCGCATCCGGAACGCCTTGCTCGCGCCGGCCCGCATGCGCCGCTCGGTCTCCCCGCTGGTGCCCGCGTAGTGAGTGGCGTGCCCGATCCCGGTGTTGGTGAAGCCGGGGCAGATCGCGCTCACCCCGATCCCGGCCGGCGCGAGCTCGGCGCGCAGGCAGTCGCTGAGCATCCGCACGGCGGCCTTGGTGGCCGAGTAGGCCGGCAGCATGGCGGTGGGCGCGAACGCCGCGGCCGACGCGATGTTCACCAGGTGACCGCCCTGGCCGCGCTCGGCCATCTGCGCCCCGAACACCCGGCAGCCCCGCGCCACGCCCAGCAGGTTCACGTCGGTGATCCGCCGCCAGTCCTCGTCGGTGTGCTTGAGGAACGGCCCGGCGATCGCGACCCCGGCGTTGTTCACCACGACGTCCGGCACCCCGCGGGTGTCGAGCACCCACGCGGCGAACCGCTCCATCTCCGCCGCGCTGGTGACGTCCACCTGGTAGGGGTGCGCGACGCCGCCGCGCGCGCCGATCAGCGCGCAGGTCCGCTCGGCCGTGTCGAGGTTGAGGTCGGCCGCGACGACTTCCGCGCCGTTGGCCGCGAAGGCGAGGCAGACCGAGCGCCCGATCCCGCTGCCCGCCCCGGTTACGACGACGAGATTTCCGCCGAACGGCTGGCGCCCCGGTCTCGCGTCCGCCCGCCGGAGCTCGCGCGTGGCGGGCGACCCGTCCACGTGCTCGGCGAACTCGGTGATCCAGCCGGCCAGCTGCGTGGCGTGGGTGCGCTGGATCCAGTGCGGCGCGCGGACCCTGCGCAGCCACAGCCTTGGGACGTAGTCACGGGCCGACAGCGGCGTCCGCTCGGCGATGAACCGGTCCTGGGTGGCGATGATCACCTGCACCGGCACGTCGACCTTGGCCGGCCGCGGCCGGGCCATCCGGCGGGCCGTGTTCGCCCGGTACAGGGCGAGGCCGTTCACCGCGTCCTGGGTGATGGTGTCGGCCGGGTGGCCGGGGCGCGGGCTGATCCCGGCGCCCGCGAGCATCGCGGCCCACCTGCGGCCGAGCACGCGGCGCCAGGCCAGCTCGGGCAGCCGCGGCAGCTGGAACAAGCCCATGTACCAGGACCGGGCCAGCTGGTTGGCCAGGTCGGCGGCGCCGCGCGGGCTCCGCAGCGCGCGGCGGCGGAGCCAGGCGCTGACCTGGCTGAGCGAGGGGCCGCAGACGGACGTGAACGAGGCGACCCGGCCCGCCAGCCGGGGCGTGCTGACCGCCTCCCAGCTCTGGATCGAGCCCCAGTCGTGCCCGACCAGGTGCACCGGGCGGTCCGGGCTGACCGCCGTGATGACGGCCTCCAGGTCGGCGATCAGGAAGGGGAAGGCGTAGCCCGCCGTCCCGCCGGGCGCCGTGGATGCGCCCGCGCCGCGGACGTCGTAGCTGACGACATGGAAGCGGTCGGCCAGCAGCTCCGCGAGCTCGTCCCAGACCGCCTGCGTGTCCGGGTAGCCGTGCACGCAGACGACCGTGGGACGCCCGGGGTCACCGCGCTGGGTGACCGCGAGCTTCACCTCGCCCGCGTCGATCCTGGTGCGTCGCACCGGGTGCGGTATGGCCGGGTCCATCGCGCCTCCTCACCACGACGCCGGAAGGCGCCGCCGGGAGTCTCATTATCGGCGCTGGCGGTTCGCGAGTTACCGGCGGGTAGCTGCTTGCGCGGCGGGTGTCCGGCGCCGGGCCGGGATGGCGCGGAGGCGTCAGGCTGGCGGGCTGTCGGGGAACGTGGGCGCCGTGCCATCCGACAGCGGGCCCGGGTTGTCCGGGATGGCGGGCGCCGGGGTGTCGGGGAACGCGAACGGGCCGGCGCCGTTCCCACGCTCGCGCGCCGCGCTGCCCGCGGGGAAGAACCCGCCGAGGCCTTCGAGCGCCTTGCCCAGCTCGCTCGGCACGATCCAGACCTTGTTCGCGTCGCCTTGGGCGATCTGCGGCAGCATCTGCAGGTACTGGTACGCGAGCAGCTCGGTGTCCGGGTGGCCCTCGTGGATCGCGCGGAACACCGTGGTGATCGCGTCCGCCTCGCCCCTGGCGCGCAGCGCCCGCGCCTCCGCGTCCGCCTTGGCCCGCAGCACCGCGGCCTCCGCCTCGCCGCGCGCCCGCAGCACGGCGGCCTGCTTGCCGCCCTCCGCGCTCAGGATCGCGGCCTGCTTCTCGCCCTCCGCGCTGAGGATCGCCGCGCGCTTGTCGCGGTCGGCGCGCATCTGCTTCTCCATCGAGTCCTGGATCGACGACGGCGGCTCGATCGCCTTCAGCTCGACCCGGCCCACCCGGATCCCCCACTTGCCGGTGGCCTCGTCGAGCTCGCGCCGCAGCTCGCTGTTGATCTGGTCCCGAGACGTCAGGGTCCGCTCGAGGTCCATGCCGCCGACCACGTTGCGCAGCGTGGTGACGGTCAGCTGCTCGACCGCGGTGATGAAGTTCGCGACCTCGTAGGTGGCGGCGCGCGGGTCGGTCACCTGGAAGTAGATGATGGAGTCGATGCTGACCACCAGGTTGTCCTTGGTGATCACGGGCTGCGGCGGGAAGCTGACCACCTGCTCGCGCATGTCGATCAGCGGGCGCAGCCGGTCGATGAACGGGATCACGATGTTCAGCCCCGAGTTCAGCGTCCGGTGGTAACGGCCGAACCTCTCCACCAGCCCCGAGGTCGCCTGCGGCACGATCCGGACGGCCCGCACGACGGTGAACACGGCCAGGGCGACGATGACGAGCGCCAGGATTGCCGCAACCGTACCGCTCATGATGACTCCCGCTAAGGCACTAGCCGGGGCATGCCGGACACCCGGGGTAGATACCCGCTCACACGGCGAATAGTAGGCCGGAAGCGGACAATCGTCAGGGGACCGCCCGGGCCGACCAGCGGCCGTGCCGGTGCTCCACCTCCAGCGGCAGGCCGAAGCACCGCGACAGCGTCGGCCCGGTGAGCACCTCGGCCAGCTCCCCCGCGGCGACCACGCCGCCCTTGCGCAGCAGCATCGCGTGGGTGAAGCCGTCGGGCACCTCTTCGACGTGGTGGGTGACCAGCACCATCATCGGCGCCGCGGCGTCCCTGGCCAGCGCGGACAGCCGGCGCAGCAGGTCCTCCCTGCCGCCCAGGTCGAGGCCCGCGGCGGGCTCGTCGAGCAGCAGCAGCTCGGGGTCGGGCATCAGGGACCGGGCGATCTGCACCCGCTTGCGCTCGCCCTCGGACAGCGTCGAGAACCGGCGCCGGATCAGGTGCGCGCAGCCCAGCGCGTCGAGCATCGTGACGGCGCGGGTGAGGTCGGCGGACTCGTACTCCTCCTTCCACCGGCCCAGGATCGCGTAGGAGGCGGTGAGCACCAGGTCGATGACCTTCTCCGCGGGCCGCACTCGGTCGGCCACCGCGGCGCTGGCCAGCCCGATCCTGGAGCGCAGCTCGAACACGTCAATCTCGCCCAGCGTCTCGCCCAGCACCTCCATGGAGCCCTCGGAGGGGAACAGCTGCGCGGCCGCCACCTGCAGCAGCGTGGTCTTGCCCGCGCCGTTGGGCCCGATGACGACCCAGCGCTCGTCCTCGTGAGCGGTCCAGTCGACGTCGCGCAGCAGCACCGCCCGGTCGCGCCGGACGCCAACGCCGCGCATCCGCAGCACCTCGTCCGACATCCGGTCCCCTTCCTGTCGCGGCAACCGTCCCGAGGAGAACCTACTCCCACGGCGCGGCCGTCCGGCGCGCCCCGCCGGGCGGCTAGCCGCCGTCGTTTTCCCAGCCGTGATCGCCGGTGCGAGCGACCGCGTAGAGCGCCGCCTGCGTGCGGTCCTGCACCCCCAGCTTGGCCAGGACGGAGCTGACGTGCGTCTTCACCGTCTTCTCCGCGATGTTCAGCGCCCGCGCGATCTCCCGGTTGGACCTGCCCCTGGCGATGAGGCCGAGCACCTCGCGCTCGCGGCTGGTGAGCGCGGCGAGGCCGCCGGGCGCGCCCCGGTCCGCGCCGCGGCGGATCAGCGGCCCGGCCGCCTCGGCCGACAGCAGCAGGTGGCCGTCGTGCACCGACCGGATGGCCCGGACCAGCGCGTCCGGGTCCACGTCCTTGTAGAGGAAGCCCGCCGCGCCCGCCCGGACGGCCGCGTCGGCCGCGGCCGGGTCGGTGACGCTGGTGAGCACCAGGATCTTCGCGGGGATCTGCCGGGCCACCAGCTCGGCGATAACCTCGGGCCCCTTCCGGCCGGGCATCTTGAGGTCCAGCAGCAGCACGTCCGGGCGCAGCTCGGCGGCCAGCGCGGCGGCCGCGGCGCCGTCCGGCGCCTCCCCGACCACGTCCATGTCCTCCTGGACTTCGAGCAGCACGCGCAGCCCCTGCCGGACCACGGGGTGATCGTCGGCGATCAGCACCCGGATCCGGTCGGCCGCGGCGCCGCGGGCAGATCCGGGGCCCGCCGGGTCCCGCGTCACGCCCGGCTCCCGGTACCGGCCGGCACCGCCAGCGTGACCGTGGTGCCGGATCCCGGGGTGCTGCTGATCGACAGCGTGCCCCCGGCCGCGGCGGCCCGGCCGCGCATCGACGCCAGCCCGAGCCCGGAGGCGGGCGCGTCCGGCGAGAACCCGCGACCGTCGTCGGTGACCGAAAGGATGACGCGCCGTCCCGTTCGGTACAGGCAGATGTCGATGACGCCCGCGCCGGAGTGGCGCAGCGCGTTGTGCAGCGCCTCCTGCGCGATGCGGTAGGCGGCGGCGTCGCGCCCGGGGCCGAGCGCGGAGACGTCCTCCGCGCAGACCCGGACGTTCACCCCATGCGCGCGGCCGGCCAGCGCCGCGTACCTGCGCAGCGACTCGGCCAGGCCGCACTCGCCCAGCTCGGGCGGTGCCAGCCCGCTGATCACCGCGCGCAGCTCGGCGTGCGCCTCGCCGGTAAGCGCGGCGACGCTGTCCATCTCAGCGGCCGCGCGGTCCGGGTCCCTGGCGGCGAGCAGGGACGCGGCCCTGGCCTTCGCGCGCACGCTGAACAGCTTCTGCGACACCGCGTCGTGCAGTTCCCGGGCCAGCCTGCCGCGCTCCTCCAGCACCGACAGCTCGCCGACCCGCTCGTACAGCCGCGCGTTGATCAGCGCGATCGCCGCGTGGGCCGCGAACAGGCAGAGCAGTTGCTCGTCCCGCGCGGTGAAGCCGCCGGGAACGGTCTTGTTGGCCACGAAGATGGTGCCGAGCACGTCCGGGCCGTCCTTGATCGGCACGCCCAGGAAGTCGGCGAGCTCGGGGTGGGCGGACGGCCACCACCCGCCGAACCTGGGGTCGGCCCTGATGTCGGCGAGCCGCTGCGGCGTGGCCTCGGACAGCAGCACGGCGAGCATGCCGTGCTGACGGGGCAGCGGCCCGATCGCCTTCTGCTGCCGCACGGTGAGGCCGTCCACGACGAACTCGGCGAACGAGCCCTCGTCGTCGGGCACGCCCAGCGCCGCGTACCGCGCCCCGGACAGCGAGCGCGCGGACCGCACGATAACCTGCAGCACGTCCCGGACCGACAGCTGCCGGGTGACCGCGAGCACCGCCCGGCTCACCTGATAGAGAACCTGGTCCTCGTCGGGCGCGGGACCCGGGCCGGCGGCCCGCCTGGCGTTCACTCCTCCGACGCTACCCGCGGGCGGCCGGCCCGGCATCCGGCACTGGTCCTAGGACCATCGGCGGGCGACCCCCCGGCCCGCCGCCCGATGCGCGGTGGCGCGCGCGTGCCTAGCGTCGCGGGTATGACAACGACACATCGCCTCGCGGTTATCACCGGCGCCTCCCGCGGCCTGGGGCTCGCGCTCGCCCGCGGGCTCGCGGCCGACGGCTACCACATCGTCGCCGACGCCAGGGACGGCGGCGCGCTGCGCGCCGCGCTGGCCGGCCTGCCCCTGGTCACGGCCATCCCCGGCGACGTCGCCGACCCGGCGCACCGGGCCGAGCTGGCCCGCGCGGCGGGCGAGCTCGGCGGCGCCGACCTGCTGGTCAACAACGCCGGGACGCTGGGCACCAGCCCGCTGCCCGCGCTGGCCGACTACCCGGTGGACGAGCTCCGCGCGGCGTTCGAGGTCAACGTGCTCGCGCCGATCGCGCTGACCCAGCTGTTGCTGCCCGGGCTGCGCGCCCGCGGCGGGGCGGTGCTGAACGTCACGTCGGACGCGGCCGTCGAGGCCTACGCCGGCTGGGGCGGGTACGGCGCGGCGAAGGCCGCGCTCGAGCAGGCGTCGAACGTGCTGGCCGCCGAGGAGAACGTGGTGCGCGTCTGGTGGGCCGACCCCGGGGACATGCGCACCGCGATGCACCAGGACGCGTTCCCCGGCGAGGACATCTCCGACCGCCCGCTGCCGTCCGCGGTGGTCCCGGCGTTGCGCCGGCTCATCGCCGAGCGGCTGCCGAGCGGCCGGTACCGCGCCGCCGACCTGCTGCCAGCCAGCCCGCCGGGCGCGGCACCGGCCTCCGTGACCGTGCTCACCGGCCAGGCCTGACGGGAGGGCGGCATGCTGACGGACTTCGCGCTGCCGCCGGAGCTGGCGGCGCACGAGCCCGCGGAGGCGCGCGGCCTGCCGCGCGACGGGGTGCGGATGCTGGTCAGCCGGCGCCGGACCGGCCAGATCGGCCACCACGCGTTCGGCGAGCTGCCGGACCTGCTGCTGCCCGGGGACCTGCTCGTGGTCAACACGTCGGCCACCGTCCCCGCGGCCGTCCGGATCGGCGGCGCGCTCACCGTCCACTTCAGCTCCCCGCGACCGGACGGCGCCTGGCTGATCGAGCTGCGGGAGCGCCGGGGCGGCGCGACCGTGCCGTTCGGCGGCGGCGAGGAAGGCCAGGAGCTCGGCCTGCCGGGCGGAGCGGTGCTGCGGCTGGAGCACCGGGTCACCGCGCGGCTGTGGCGCGCCCGGCTGTCCACCGCGGTGCTGCCGTACCTGCTCCGGCACGGCGCGCCGATCAGGTACTCCTACGTGCCGCGGGACTGGCCGCTGGAGTCCTACCAGACCGTGTTCGGCACCGCGCCGGGCAGCGCGGAGATGCCGAGCGCCAGCCGCCCGTTCACCCCGGACCTGGTGACCCGCCTGGTCGCGCGCGGTGTCACGATCGCGCCGCTCACCCTGCACACCGGGGTGTCGTCGCTGGAGGGCGACGAGGAGCCGTACCCCGAGCCGTACGACGTCCCGCCCGCGACGGCGCGGCTGGTGAACCTCACCCGCGCGGCGGGCGGCCGGGTGATCGCGGCCGGGACCACGGTGGTCAGGGCGCTGGAGACGGCCGCGGCCAACGGCGGCGGCGTGACCGCCTCGGCGGGCTGGACGTCCCTGGTCGTCACGCCCGGATCGGGGTTGCGCGCGGTGGACGGGCTGCTCACCGGGCTGCACGAGCCGCGCTCCTCGCACCTGCTCATGCTGGCCGCGTTCGCCGGGGACGAGCTGCTGGACAGGTGCTACGCCGCCGCGTCGGCCGGCCGGTACCTGTGGCACGAGTTCGGCGACGTTCACCTGCTGTTGCCGTAGGACGCGGGCCGGGCCGGCGGGCGGCCGGGTAGCGTGGCTGCGCGATGAACGATCCGCAGACGACGCTGCTCGTCACCCTCACCGGACGCGACCGGCCGGGGGTGACGGCCCGGCTGTTCTCCGTGCTCGCCCGGCACGAGCTGGACGTGATCGACGCCGAGCAGGTGACGATCCGCGGCCGCCTCGTGCTGGGCGTGCTGCTCGGCTGCCCGAGCCCGCCGGACCTGACCGCGATCCACCGGGCGGTCACCGGCGTGGCGTCCGATCTGGGCCTCGAGGCCGAGATCACCGCGGGCGCGGGCGCCGAGCCGCGGCGCCGCGGGCGGCTGCACGTGACCGTGCTCGGCAGGCCGCTGACCCCGGCGGCGATCGCCACGATCGCCGGCCAGATCGCGGCGGGCGGGGCGAACATCGACCGGATCGGCCGGCTCGCGCGGCGGCCGGTCACCTGCATCGAGCTGGAGGTCTCCGGGGCGGATCCGGAGGCGCTGCGGGCCGCGCTCACCCGCGAGGCGACGCAGCAGGGGGTGGACGTGGCCGTCCAGCCGGGCGGCCTGCACCGGCGCGCCATGCGGCTGGTGGTCATGGACGTGGACTCCACGCTCGTGCAGGACGAGGTGATCGACCTGCTGGCGACGCGCGCCGGGTGCGCCGACCAGGTCGCCAAGCTGACCGCGGCGGCGATGGCCGGGCAGCTCGACTTCGCGGCGTCGCTGCGCGAGCGGGTGGCCCTGCTCGCCGGGCTGGGCGAGGAGGTTCTGGGCGAGGTCCGGGCCGGGCTGCGGCTCGCGCCGGGCGCCCGGACGCTGATCAGGACGCTGCGGCGGCTCGGCTACCGGTGCGGCATCGTCAGCGGCGGGTTCACCCAGGTCATCGGGCCGCTCGCGACCGAGCTCGGCATCGACTACGTGGCCGCGAACGAGCTGGAGATCAGCGGCGGGGTGCTGACCGGCCGGCTGTCCGGGCCGGTCATCGACCGGGCCGGCAAGGCGGACGCGCTGCGCCGCTTCGCCGCGCAGGCCGGCGTGCCGGTCAGCCAGGCCGTCGCCGTCGGCGACGGCGCCAACGACCTCGACATGATCGCCGCGGCCGGGCTCGGCGTCGCCTTCAACGCCAAGCAGGTCGTCCGGGACGCCGCCGACGCCGCGGTGAGCGTCCCGTACCTGGACTCGATCCTGTACCTGCTCGGCATCTCGCGCGAGGACGTGGAGGCCGCGGACGCGGCCGCCGGCGAGCCGGCCGCCCCACCGGCGGGGCAGTAACGGCCGGCCGTCCCGGCGGGACGCCGCGGCCGGGCGTACCGCCTGGGAGGGCGTACCGCCTGGGAGCGCGGCGGGCGCGCGTTCCTGGGCGGACGGGCGTCAGGAAGCGGCCCGGGCGGGGGTCCAGAACGCGTGCGCCGACCCGGCGCCGGGGACCAGCCGGGCCCAGCTGCCCAGGTCGATCACGGCGATCGCGGTGGTCGGGAAGCCCAGGTCACCCTCGCCGGTGAGACCGGCCGCGACCTGCTGCATCGACGGGTTGTGCCCGACGATCATCAGCGTCTGCACGTCGCCGGGCGTCGCGCCCACGGCGTCGAGCACGTCGTCTTCGTCGCCGAGGTACAGCTGCGGGTCGTACTGGACCTCGATGTTACGACCGGCGGCGAGGGCCGCCGCGAGGTGGTCCCAGGTCTGCCGGGTGCGTCGCGACGTCGAGCACAGCACGAGCTCCGGGATCAGCCGCTGGTGGAGCAGCCACTCGCCCGCGGCCCTCGCGTCCCGCCGCCCGCGCCCGGTCAGCGGCCGCTCGATGTCGGCGAAGCCGGGCCGGTGCGTCGCCTTCGCGTGCCGCACCACGATCAGCCGCTTCATGATCGCCTCCCTCGCTCCCCGGTCTCCAGCCTCTTCGAGTTTCCATGCAGTACGGCCAAGTACCGTCCTATTTTGTTCCGAATTGTGGTCCGCCGAACGCGTGGAACGTGGCGGCAGACGATCCTGGAAACGCGGACCGGGAAGAGCGCCGGTGGACGGCGCTCTTCCCGGTCGCTGCGTGTCGCCCCTTAGGCCTTCTCGGTCCCGGCGGGCGCCGTCTGCGCCTCGTCCTGCCCGGTCAGGCCGCCCAGCCCTGACGTCACCGACGGTCCCGGGCCGGCGATGCCGGCCGTCGCGTCCGGCCCGACCGCGGTCAGCCCGTCCCCACCGGCGCCGGTGGGGATCACCCCGGCGGAGCGGCGCTTGGAAACGACGATGGCCGCGACGATGACGACGAGCGCGCCGACGGACACGCCGACGCGCAGCCCCACGTTGTGGTAGTAGGTGACCACGCTGGGCGCGATCAGCAGCGCGACCAGGTTCATCACCTTCATCAGCGGGTTGATGGCCGGACCCGCGGTGTCCTTGAACGGGTCACCGACGGTGTCTCCGATCACGGTGGCCGCGTGCGCCTCGGAGCCCTTGCCGCCGTGGTTGCCGTCCTCGACCAGCTTCTTCGCGTTGTCCCAGGCGCCGCCGGAGTTGGCGAGGAATACCGCCATCAGCACCCCGACCGCGATCGCGCCGGCCAGGTAGGAGCCGAGCGGCGCGTAGCCGAACGCGAAGCCGACCGCGATCGGGGTGAGGATCGCCAGGATGCCCGGCGTGGCGAGCTCGCGCAGCGAGTCCCTGGTGCAGATGTCCACCACGGCGGCGTAGTCGGGCTTCTCGGTGTAGTCCATGATCCCAGGATGGGTGCGGAACTGCTTGCGCACCTCGAGCACGACCCGCTGCGCCGCCCGGCCGACCGCCATGATCAGCAGGCCGGAGAACATGAACACCACCGAGGCGCCGATGATGACGCCGACCAGGACGTTCGGCTTGTCCACCGACACGCCGAACGTGCGGGCGAGCGCGCCGAGCTTGCTCTTGACGCTGGTGTCGAACGCGCCGAACAGGGCGGTCGCCGCCAGCACGGCCGTGGCGATCGCGATGCCCTTGGTGATCGCCTTGGTGGTGTTGCCGATGGCGTCCAGCTGGGTCAGCACCCGGGCGCCCTCACCCGTGACGTCGCCGGACATCTCGGCGATGCCCTGCGCGTTGTCGGTCACCGGGCCGAACGAGTCCATCGTCACGATCACGCCCACGGTGGTGAGCAGGCCGGTGCCGGTCAGCGCCACGGCGAAGAAGGCGATCTGCGCGTTGTGGAACGCGAGCAGGAACGCGCCGAACACAGCGGCGCCGATCAGCAGCGCCGCATAGACGGCGGACTCCAGCCCGGCCGCGATGCCGGACAGGATGACGGTGGCCGCACCGGTCTCCGAGGCCTGGGCGATGTCCCGCACCGGCTTGCGGTTGGTCTCGGTGAAGTACCCGGTCAGCAGCTGGATGGCGCTGGCCAGCACCAGCCCGATGATCACCGCGCCGACCGCGATCAGCCGCGGGTTCCCGTTATAGCTGCTGATCGACGGGTCGGCGATCCCCTTCAGCTCGCTGAAATGAGCCGGCAAGAACAAGAACGCGGCCACGATGACCGCCGCGAGCGAGATGACCGCCGAGACGAAGAAGCCGCGGTTGATGGCCGTCATGCCGCTGCGGTCGCCCTGGCGCGGCGCGACCGAGAAGATCCCGATCACCGCGGTGACCACGCCGATCATGGGCACTATCAGCGGGAAGACCAGGCCGTCGTTGCCGAACGCGACTTTGCCGAGCAGCAGCGACGCGACGAGCGTCACGGCGTACGACTCGAACAGGTCGGCCGCCATGCCGGCGCAGTCGCCCACGTTGTCGCCCACGTTGTCGGCGATCGTCGCGGCGTTGCGCGGGTCGTCCTCCGGGATGTTCTTCTCGACTTTGCCGACCAGGTCCGCGCCCACGTCCGCGGCCTTGGTGAAGATGCCGCCGCCGACACGCATGAACATGGCCAGCAGCGCGGCGCCGAAGCCGAAGCCCTCCAGCACGCTCGGCGCGTTCGACCGGTAGGCGAGCACGACGACCGCGGCGCCGAACAGGCCCAGCCCCACCGTGAACATGCCGGCGACGCCGCCGGTCCGGAACGCGATCCGCATCGCCTGCCGCTCGCCGCTCTCCTTCGCGGCCGCGGCGACCCGCACGTTCCCCCGGACCGTGAGGGACATGCCCGTGAACCCGGTCAGCGCCGAGAACAGCGCGCCGATGAGGAAGAACAGGCTGCGTCCCCAGCGCACCCCGGTGCCGTCGGCGGGCAGCAGCAGGAGGATGAAGAAGATCAGCACGACGAAGACACCCAGCGTCCTGAACTGGCGTTTCAGGTACGCGGCGGCGCCCTCCTGGACGGCCTGCGAGATCTCCTGCATCTTCTGCGTGCCCCGGCTGGCGGCGAGAACCTCGCGCACCAGCCAGCCGGCTACCGCGAGCGCCAGCAGGGCGATCACCGCGACGACGACCACCCATGTGAGGTTGGCGCCGCTGACGGTAACCGCCCCGGAAGCAAGCTTGGGCGTTGACATCCGTCCTCCTTGACAGGGGCACAGGGTGTTCCGCGCGCAGGCCCGCCAGCCGGGGGAATCGCCGTGCGCCCGGGTGGGCACTCACCAGGCAGGCGCCTGTCGTGCCACTGGGCAGTGGCGGGAGTCTACGCAGGCGCGATCCCCCATGGTAAAGCCGGGGTGCTTCCTAACCGTACCGCGACCATTTCGTTACATGAAGGAGACAAGGGCGTTATCTGGACATGCGTGGCGGGCCCGCCCGCTCAGGCCGACGCCGGCCAGCTCATGCAGACGCTGATGCCAGCGGGCGACCTGGAGATCTTGACGTCGTCGGCCAGCTCCGCGATCACGGCGAGCCCGATGCCGTCGTGCAGGCCGCCGTTGCCGTTGGCCGCCGTCGGCGGGCCGCCGGCGGGCGCGGGCTCGTCCGCCGGGGCCGAGTCGGTGACCACGACCTCGAACCGCCCGCCAGCGTCGGTCAGCTCGATCTTCACGGGTTCGGCCGGGCAGTGCTGCCGGTGCGCCTCGACCGCGCGCGAGCACGCCTCGCCGACCGCGAGCCGGACCTCATCGAGCAGCGGCTCGGCGACTCCGCTCCGCCGGGCCACGGCGACGGCCACGAGCCGCGCCGTCCGCACGTGCGCCGGCAGGGGGGTGAACGCGACCTCCACCATTGCCATCGGGGACAGCTGGGTGCTCGCGCTACTTCTCAGACTTCCTGGCCTTGATGGCCTCTTCCACCGTGTCGTGGATGCCGAAGACCTTGGTGAGGCCGGTGATGCGGAAGATCTTGAGGATCCGCTCCTGCCGGCAGACCAGATCCAGCGACCCGTCGTGCGCCCGGACGCGCTTGAGCCCGCCGACCAGCACACCGAGGCCGGTCGAGTCGAGGAACTCCACCTTCTCCATGTTGACGACGAGCTGATAGTCGCCCTTGTTGACGAGTTCGATCAGAAGCTCCCGCAGCCTGGGCGCGGTGTAAACGTCGATCTCACCCTCGACGTCGACGACCCTGATCCCGTCCTTCATATGGTCATCCAGCTTCAGATCCACGAAATCCTCCACGCCAAGCCTGTCCTCATCAATCGAGCGGAGTGGCCCCCGCCACCCGGAGAGCGAGCCTATCCCGTCGGGCATTCAACCACGCTCCGATGTCATGCTTGCACGAATCCGTGC